>Ga0172370_10002170_pt1 | contig 28673 bp, 28 predicted proteins | sample LakKiv5m_FD_114538 | JGI IMG/M metagenome (GOLD analysis project Ga0172370, IMG submission 114538) | Freshwater microbial communities from Kabuno Bay, South-Kivu, Congo - kab_022012_11.5m | ecosystem: Environmental > Aquatic > Freshwater > Lake | place: Democratic Republic of the Congo...
CCAGCGTTGGCAGAGGCAAGCGGGATTTCCACTTCATTGCCATTGGGCGAGGAAAAAACCAGCCCAGAGCTTCTCTGGAACCCTTTTTGCTTAAGCTCCTCTGTTGCGCCAAGCCGCTCAAGGACGGATAGCGCCTTGCCGCCAATCGCATCTCCGCACACCTTGTCGCGCGGGAAGCGGGCCTTGTCCAAAAGCAGCACGCGGCAGCCGCGCTGCGAAAGCAGGCAGGCGCAGGCAGAGCCCGCAGGGCCGGCCCCCACAACGATTGCGTCGTAATTTTCCATGTTTCTCACTCGTGGTTTGCGGGCGAACATTTATAAACAAGTTGTGTCAGAAAAAGAACAGAAGTGTTTTAGGGGGGATTATGATGAACAAATTATTCCTTTTGGCAGCATTAGTGTCGCTGCTCTTTGCAGTGCCGCTTGCGTTTGCAGCAGCATCGGAAAGCGCATCAGCCAGCGCTGCCAGCGAAAGTGCAGCCTCAGCGCCAGCATCCTCGTCAGCAAGAAGCGAATCGGTATCTGCGCCAGCGGCCTCTCCCTCAAGCGAAAGCATAAGCGCTGCAAGCACAGCATCATCTTCAGTAAAAAGCGAATCCGCACCATCAGCATTCATCATAGCATCATCGGGCAAGGCTGAAACTTCAACAGGCTCGGCAAAGCAGGATACCACGACCTCCACAGTGAAAAACGATGTGACACCTGTGGCAATCAAGCCCAAGCCCCTCCCTCCGGTAAAGGCGCCAACCAACACCACCCCCCCAAACTTGAACATCACGCCTACATATTCTGTAGTTGTTCTTCCCTCGAGCGCCAGCCTCAATGTCGGCCAAACCCAGCAGTTCCAGGCCTATCTCGTTGTTAACGGCGCAATTTCATCTGACGTCCCATTCACCTGGTCCACAATCGGCGGCGTGGGCAGCGTGGACCAGAACGGATTGTTTGTGGCAACTTCGCCAGGCTCAGGCTTTGTGGTTGCAACATATGGCGCAGGAGTAGCAAGCGGAACAGCAAGCGTTTCGGTCTCCAGCACCAACGCCACCAACCTGACGACCTCGCTTTTCATCGTGCCCCCCAACGCCACGGTTTATCTTAACGGCACGCAGCAGTTCACAATATACTTCCAATTTTCCAATGGCACAGTCTTGCCAGTCCCGAATAATGTGCTGGGCTGGTCTGTGCTTGGCGGAATAGGCACGATAACTGGCACTGGGCTTTTCACAGCCACTTCTGTTGGCACTGGCGCAGTGACTGCAGTGTACACTGGCCCGGTGCCAATCGGTTTCATCAACACAGTGTCTGCCCCAGTGGCTGTACTTTCGCCAGTGTCAAATTTCACCAACGTCTCGTTCCAAGTCGTCCCGCAGTTTTCCAACCTGACGATCGGGCAGGCGCAGCAGTTTGATGCGCAAATCGTTGTCAACGGCGTCCCGACCAGCGTGAATGCCAACTGGTCAGTAGTGGGCAGCGCAGGCACCATCAATCCATCCGGGCTGTTCACCGCAACCTCGTCAGGCTCTGCCATGGTGATTGCGAATTATTTCTATGCTGCAACGAATTCCAGCTTCCAGGCAATGGCATATGTGAATGTTTTCAGCACCAACAGCACCTCTGTCTCATTCCACGTGGTGCCGCAGTTTTCCAACCTCACAATCGGGCAGACTCAGCAGTTCGTGGCCGAGCTTACCATCAACGGTGTGGCGTCGCAGGTAAATGCCACTTGGTCCACTGTCGGAAGCTCAGGCACAATCGATGTCAACGGGCTCTTCACAGCAACATCTGTGGGGCAGACAATGGTTATCGCAACATACCCCTACTCGGCAACCAACACAAGCTACCAGGCAATGGCGTTCGTGGACGTGTCCAACACGCCCCCGCCCCTGCCTAGCTACATAGTAATCACGCCCAATCCTGCCTCGCTTTATGTGGGGCAGACCCAGCAGTTCATTGCAACCGCATATGATTTTGCCAATGCCTCGCTCGGTGTGGTTTCAAACTCCAACCTCGCCTGGTCAGTGGACAACACTGCAATCGGCACCATCAGCGCCAACGGCATCTTCAGCGCTGTTTCAGCCGGCAATGCAGTGGTAAGCGCCTCCTATGGCCAGCTTTCGGCCAACGCCTCAGTTTCAGTATCCACTGCCCCACCCAATCCAGTCGGGGGCTCGGGCGGCTCGAGCGGCGGCTCTGGCAGCGGCGGCGGCTCCTACAAGACCGCAACCACAGTTTCATTCTCGTGCGCAGGCAAGATTGGCGAGGTGAAAATCACAGTGTTTGACCCAAGCACGAAAAACGCCACAGTGGACATAATCTACATGGGTGACAAGCGCGAGAAGGTGTTCTCCAAGGACATAACTGGCACCACTACGCTCTCCTTCACTCCTTCCAAGGCAGGGGACTACGAGCTCCATGTCTCGGTGGGCGCAGACCAGCAGACCGCGCGCTTCTTCGTGCCCTACTGCGGCCCGCAGACCGTTAACATTACGCAGAACGTCACGGTGAAGCTTGAGCCCAGGCGCGAGCTTATCTTCACCAAGCTTGTCAACTACCCAGGCGGATTCTCCAAGCTCTTCTCAGTCTACAAGATAACTGAAGGACAGAGCGAGAACTTCGAGTCCACAATCGTGCTTTACTTCAACTACACTGGCAACTCGACAAAATACGACTTTGACATAATTGACAGCGTGCCAACCTCGGTGATAACGCGCACCAGCCAGATATCTTTTGCGGACAAGCCGTCCGTGGCATCATCCGAGCCGCGCTTCGAGTGGAATGTGCGCTCGATAAGCAAGGGAGGCAAGCTCTCATATGCATACAGCTTTGCACGTCCGCTCACCGAGCAGATGATTGCGCTGTTCGACGCGCCATCCATCCGCTCAGCAGAGGACGCCGCATCGCAGGCAAAGGCTGCGCAGGATGGAGGGTTGCTCTCGGCAAGCATTGGCCCGCTGTTTGGCATAAAGCTCCCGCTGATAGGCGTGGTGCTGGCATTCATCGTGCTGCTTGCGCTTCTGTATTTTTTCCTGTTCGCAAGGAACAAGGAAGAGTAGGCGGTTTTTTCCTTTTTTGATTTTTCTTTTTCCCTAGTCTAAGCTGTTTTTGCAAACAAAAATGGCTTTTTGCTTGCCCACACCTTCAGCGTGTTTTTCGAGGTGAATCGCCTGAAGAGGTGCCCGTCTATGAAGAACTGCGCGCGCTCAGGTCCGCTCATGCGCAAGGTGCAGCGCGCGTTTCGCGCGAGGATGAGCGGGGAGAATGCGCGGCGGAAAGGAGAGATGGCAACTGCCTGGTAGCGCGCTTCGCCTTTTTTCATCTGCCTCCCCCCGCAAGAATAGCAATAAGCCGGCGAGCCGGTTGGCGTGCAGAAAAGCAATCCATCTGCCCTGAATGCATAATGGCGCGCGCCAACTGCGAGATGAAGGGAAAGCACGCGCGGCTCAGGGTTTCTGATGCCGATGTCATTGAGCGCAAAAGGCATCTTCTTGCCGTCGATGCTGCACGAGAGCATCAGCCTCTTTTTGCTTTTGAGGGAAGAAAGCACCAGTGACAATTTGCTTTTCCAATTGGAGAATGTGGCCTGGCAGATGAAGCTGGTCTGGCTGCCGATTGCGAAATATGGCACGCCGTAATGCTTTTTCCGGTAAAGCACAGTGCCGTCCCCGCCAATGGTGATGACTAGCTGCGGCTTGGCCTGCGAAAGGGAAATCCCCCGCTGCTGCAGGAATTTTTCCACCTCGTGCTTCACTGAAGCTGTCTGCGGCTTTTTTCGGTTGGCAAAAACTGCAGCGCGTGTCACTCTCATGATAGCACCAAAAATCAGATTTTGAATTTTTTCTCTATGAAGCGGCGCGAGGGAAGGGATTGCGCGCCCTTCCTGAGCACCTTGGCAGCGCCTGTGGCGTTGGCAAAGCGCACTGATTCGAATACCGAGCGCTTCTCCACAATGCCCGCGACGAATCCTGCGCAGAACGCGTCGCCTGCGCCAAGCGAGTCCACTGGTTTCACATTGTATGGCGGCACGGTGAAGGAAGACATGTCTTTTGTCTTGACAATCACTTCGCGGCCCCCTTGCTTTATCACGCAGACCATGTTATACTGCTTTGCAAGCCTTGCAGCCTCGGACTCCTCGCGCGAGCCTGTGATTGCGAAAAGTTCCTTGCGGTTTATTATCAGAAATTCGCAGCGGTCGAAAATCGCGGCAAGTTTTTTCTCGCCTAGGCGCGAGGCAGCCCTGCCGGGGTCGAATGATATTGGTATGCCTGCCTTGTGCGCCACCTTGCTGCCCATGTCAAGCAGGGAAAAAGCGCAGCCGCTCATGTGCAGGAATTTCGCCCCCCTTATGTAATCCTCGTCTATTGCGCGGTGCCTGTCCGCCACGCCCAAGTCCTCAATGACCCGCACCTCCCCTGTCGAGTCGATTATTATAACGGACAGCCCGCTCATGCCGCGGAACACGCGCACCTGGCCAGTGTCCACCCCCCGATGCTGCAGGTCGGAGAGGAGGAACTTGCCATGCCTGTCTGACGCGACATTGCCAACCACCCCTGCGCAATGCCCGAGCTTCACGAGATTAACTGCAACGTTTGCGGCAGAGCCTCCCCCGCTTACTGAGGGGTGCATGCGCATGAGCGCGGTATGGTCAGGCTCGGGGAATTTTTCCACGTAGTTCCTGATGTCGTAGACAATATGCCCAATGGTCGCGATTTCTGGGTGCATGCTGCCAATCCTCAGCCAGATAATTTAAACATTGGTGGCAATAGACTGCGCATGGGCGAAACTCCTGAAGAAAAGCTTGCCGCGCTCCTGGGGGGCGCGCTTGAGCAGAGGATAGGGGAGAAAATCGGCTCGTTTGGCAATCTTCTTTCGCGCAGCTCTGCAGTGCGCCTGCTTTGCCAGGAGAACGGGATTTCCACCGAGGAGAAAATACCCATTTCCCGTGCGCGCTTTACGCTGCTGCCATTCTCCTTCTCCGCGCGCGTGGACAGGGTGTTTCCCGTCCAGCAGTTCCCTGGCGGCTCGGCAAAAAGCGTGCGGCTGCACATATCCGATTCCGGCGCAGAGGCAACGCTGGTGCTCTGGAACGAGCAGGCAAAAATTGCAGAGGGCGGGATTTTTGCGGGCGACAAGATAGAATGCAGCGGCGCCTATTTCCGGGCAGGCGAGATAGCCATTGGCAGGCAAGGCCTTATTGCGCGCGCAGGCGGAAGCAGGGTGCAGTCTGTCGCAGAGCTTCGGGAAGGGCTATGCAATGTGCAAGGCACGCTGGAGCGCGTGGAAGGGCTGCGAAGCTATATTGACAAGCGAAGCGGCGAGAGGCGCCAGATGCTCCCATTCACGCTTGCAAGCGGCGGCAAATCCTGCCGCGCGGTTTGGTGGTCGCCACCTGTCGATGCCCCGAAGCTTCACGAAGGCGCCCAGGCAGTGCTGGAAGGGGTGGCTTTTCGGAACAAGGAAATCCACCTGAACAATTTCTCGCGCATTTTAGTGCAGGGCGGGAATGGCGGCAAGCAAGGCAGGTTTGAGGGCATTGAATTTGAAGGCGGAAACGCCGCGATTGGCATTGGGGGCGAGAAATTCACGGTTCGCATTGCCGAGGCGCTTTTGCTCTTCGGGCTGTCCCCTGCCAATGGCGTGGCGCCCACGGCCATTCTTTCAATAAAGTCATCTGCGCTCGCAGGGAAACAGGTGTCTTATTCTGTCGAGGGCGAGCGGCTTGCCTCCCTCAAGTTTGAAAGCTAGGCTAAGGGATAAAAGAAAAAAAAGAAGGGCTGTAACGCAGCTACACGAACTTGCCTATCAGGTTCTTGGTGCCGTATTCCTTCACGCCGGTGATGCCGTTTGGCGTGGTATAAGCAATCGTCACATTCAGGTCATAAATTGCGCCAGAAGTCCCGCCAACGCCTACCATGTTCATGGTCTTGGTCTCGCCCGCGGCGAACGAAGTCGATGTCGTGTTAGGGGTTCCATTCGACATGGCAAGCGAGGTTATCGTGTATGGCCCGTTGGCCTCCATGTTCTCGAGCACAAACGTCCCCACTCCTGCTGCAGTTATGCTGCTCTCAAGTATTGCAAAAGGCCTTGCCTGGCCGCGCCAGTAAGACTGGCTCTGCGCAATCCTGGCATCCGACGCCATCCCCGGGAAGAACCCGAGAAGCGCCACCGACACCAGCGCAACTATCAAAACCACTGCGAGCAGAACAAGATATTCTGTCGCTCCCTGGCCGCGATATATTCCCATATCATATCCTCCTTTTTATCGTTTAATGCCCGATTATTTTACGGACGCCTATAAATCGTGGTTGCAATATATAAAGATTCCTCGGGGTTGGAAAAAAACAAGAGAAAAAAAAGGAAAAAAGAAAAGAAGCAAAGGCGCTCACACATACTTGCCTATCAGGTTCTTGGTGCCGTATTCCTTGACGCCCGTAATGCCGTTTGGCGTGGTGTAGGTGATGTTCACTGGAAGGTCATACACTGCCCCTGCTGTGTTGGTTCCGAACGTGCTGGCCGTCATGGTCTTGGTTTCGCCTGCTGCAAATGCAGTCGAGGTTGCGTTGGCTGCGCCTGTGGAAACCGACAGCGAAGTTATGGTGTAAGGCCCGTTGGCCTCAACGTTCTGGATTACGAACGTTCCCACTCCCGCTGCAGTTATGCTATTCTCAAGTATTGCAAAAGGCCTTGCCTGGCCGCGCCAGTAAGACTGGCTCTGTGCAATCCTGGCATCGGCTGCCATCCCCGGGAAGAACCCGAGAAGCGCCACTGACACCAGCGCAACAATCAATACCACTGCGAGCAGAACAAGATATTCTGTCGCTCCCTGACCGCGAAACATTCCCATATCAAACCCTCCATTTCAATCGTTTGTGCCCATCTATTTCCCGGGCGCCTATAAATCGCGGTTACACTATATAAAGATTTCTAGGCGTGATAAAAAGAAAATGAGAAAAAAAGAAGACAGTGGGCAATCAGGAATACTTGCCCACGATGTTCTTGGTGCCAAACTGCTTGTTGGCTTGGCCGTTTGGCGTTGTGTATGTGAACGTCACAGCCAGGTCAAAAATCGAGCCTGCGGTGTTGTTGCCCATGTTTGATACCACCACTGTCTTGCTCTCGCCTGCAGAGAATGATATGTTGGAGGAGTTGTTGTAGCTGCCAACCTGGAAGGTTGTCAGATAAAACGGGCCGTTGGCCTCCATGTTCTGCAGCAGGAAGGTGCCATGCCCGCTTGCGTTTATGGCTGCCTCTGTTATTGCAAACGGCCTTGCCTCGCCGCGCCAGTAAGCTGCAGACTGCGTTATTTTTGCGTCGGTAGCCATGCCTGGGAAGTAGCCAAGCAGCATGATTGATACTAGCGCTATTATCAGAACCACTGCAAGAAGCACCAGATATTCAGTCGCTCCCTGCCCTTTGCTTGTAAATACCACATCGATCCCTCCGTTGCCATCCGCATTTGGTCGCCTTGACGGTTGGCATGGGAAATCTGCAGGCGAAATATAAAAATGTTCGTGCTCCAAATGCAGCCATGAGATTCACATCGTTTGCCCTGCTGCTAGCCGCTGTTTTGCTGCTGTTCCCAGGCGCGACCTTTGCCCGGTACACTGAAAACCTCACAGTGCAGGTGGTCGACCAGGCGCTTCGGCCAGTGGAGGGCGCGCAAGTCTATGTGGAATACGAGCTCAACTCGGTGAAGGGCAATGTCAAGACCAAGCCAAAAGCCACTGGCGCAGACGGTCTTGCAAACATAATATTCACCGACTATGAGGAGATAACAAGCGAAACCAATTATGCATACACAATCTTCGTGAAATACGGAAGCCAGCTGACCTCAGCCTCGCTCATTGCATCCGAGGATCGCAACCAGACGATATTTTCTTCGCGGATATACACAATGCCTGTGGAGTCATACCTTGCATACATCCGCGTGATTGACCAGAAGGGCAAGCCGCTTTCTGCCTCGGTGACCATAGGGTCGGAACAAAAGCAGACTGATGCAGGCGGCAGCGCCCGCTTCTCAGTTCCCCCTGGCAACTATACCTTGAAGGTGGAGCGTGAGGACCTGGTGAAAAACGTCCCCCTGCTGCTTGATGCCTCAATCGGGGACAAGACGCTTGACGTGGTGCTCAGCTATTACACATTGGATGTCGCGGTGCAGGACGACCGCAGGCGGCCCCTTCCAGCATCTGTCGAGGTCAACGGCGCGCAGGCGCAGACCGACTCCGAGGGCATTGCGCACTTTGAGAACATAACCACGGATTCCCCCTCAGTCATTGTCGCATATGGGCAGGGGATAAAGCGCGTCCAGCCGCTGCTGCAATCAAGCTCCAAAATCGAGGTGACATTTGACATCAGCAAGCCCTCCATCAGGGATGCAGTCTCCTCGCTTTCCTCATCCGGCGTGGGCACGGTGCGCTTCTTTGTGGACGACTCGGGGCCCGATGCCTCGGGAATTGACACGGTTTCGGTTTCCTATTCAGTGGCAGGCATCCAGAACCCGCTTTCGGTATATGCAGTTGGCTATGGCACCTATGAGGCAAAAATCCCCGCGCAGCCTGCGGGCACACTGGTCAAGTACACAATTTCGGTGGCTGACAAGGAAGGCAACACTGTGCAGGGGCTTGGCGAATATGTCGTCCCGTCAGCAGGCTCAAGCGGCGACCCTAATCTGCCCCCTACGCCGCCTCCGTCGCAGCAGCTGCCCAACGAGGCGATTTTTGTGGGCATTGCAGCAATTGCAATATTGGCATTCGGGGCAATCTACTATTTCAACAAGAGGAAGGGCGGGCGCATAGAGCCCCCGGTATTGCCGCCACAGATGCCGCAGCAGTGAAGAGAGGCCGCGTATCTGCCACCTGCTCTCGAACCCGCAGCTGGCATATTCCCGCGGAGCCGCCGCCGTCATCCTTTTATTTCCTCCTGCGGACTATCCATTGGGGTGTGGGCATGGACATAATCACCAGCACAGAAGTCGCTCTCAAGCCGTTCTCGCGCGGAAAGGTGCGCGACACTTTTGAAATGCCTGATGGCTCCCTTCTCATGGTGGCGTCCGACAGGCTATCGGCTTTCGACGTGGTATTCCCCGAGGGCATTCCCTATAAGGGCAGGATACTCACACAGGTCTCGCTTTTCTGGTTCCAAAAACTCGCCCCAATTGTGAAAAACCATCTCATTACATCCAACGTCCCATCCAGCCTCCCACAGTTCCTTCGCGGCAGGAGCATGATAGTCAAGCGCGTCAAAATCATCCCTCTGGAGTGTGTGGTGCGCGGCTACATGGCAGGCTCAGGCTGGAAGGACTACCAAAAGACCGGGGGGATATGCGGCATAAAGCTCCCGCCTGGCCTGAAAAACTCAAGCAAGCTTCCCCAGCCAATTTTCACTCCGTCCACAAAAGCTGAGAAAGGGCATGATGAAAATATCGGCGAGGAAGCCTCGCGCTCGCTTGTGGGCGATGAAACATACGAGAAAGTGCGCGAGCTGTCCCTCAGGATATATTCAACAGCGGCGGATTATGCCCGCACGCGGGGAATAATACTGGCAGACACCAAATTCGAGTTCGGCTTGAACGAGAATGGGGAAATAATACTGGCAGATGAAGTTCTCACGCCTGACTCTTCCCGCTACTGGCCAGCATCATCGTACCAGGAGGGCATTTCGCCCCCATCTTATGACAAGCAGTTTGTGCGCGACTACCTCGAAACAACCGCATGGGGCAAGCGCCCGCCAGCCCCCCACCTGCCTGCTGATGTAATAAAGAGGACGACTGAGAAATACATCGAATGCTTCGAAACGCTGACAGGCAAGAAGTTCGAAAGATAAGGTGATGCCATGGTGGACGTGCTGATAATCACTGGGAGCGAATCCGACATGCCAGTCGTGAAAAAAGCAACCGATGCGCTTGACGAGCTTGGCATAAAGTACGAGGTGAAAGTCGCCTCGGCGCACAGGTCCCCTGACCTTCTCGACAAGATCATCGGGGAAAGCGATGCAAAGGTTTTCATTGGAGTGGCAGGCTTGTCTGCTGCCCTTCCCGGCGTGATTGCGTCCAAGACCAGGAAACCAGTCATAGGCGTTCCGGTCAATGTCAAGCTTGACGGGCTGGACGCGCTATTGTCCACCATGCAGCTTCCGCCCGGCGTGCCTGTGGCAACAGTGGGGATAGACAATGGGAAAAACGCAGCAATCCTCTCAGCGCGGATGCTGGCGATATCAGACGCAAAATTGGCTGCAAAATTGAAGTGAGTGGTTCACATGCACTTTCCGGAAATACTCAAGAAATGCAAGCGCGGCCCGCAGGTGGTGCTGCCCAAGGACATTGGCGCCATACTTGCCTACTCTGGCATTGGCAAGAATTCCGTGGTGGTCGACGCCGGCGCAGGCAGCGGCTGGCTTGCAATATCCCTTGCCAATGTTGCGAAAAAAGTGACCTCCTACGAATGGCGCGAGGAATTTGCCGAGCTTGCGGAAAAAAATGCGAAAAGGGCAGGTGTGGAAGGGTCGCTTGAGATAAAGCGCGCCAATGTGATTGACGGCATTTCGGAAAGCGGGGTGGACTTAGTCACGCTGGACCTGGCGGATTCCGACAAGGCAGTGGCGCACGCGCACGCCGCGCTTCGCGCAGGCGGGATGATTTTCGGCTATCTGCCCCACGTGGAGCAATCGCGCAGGTTCCACGAGGCATGCACAGCGGCAGGCTTTGACGAGCCCCACATGATGGAAGTGATTGTGCGCGACTACCTGGTGCGCGCCGCAGGCGTAAGGCCTGAGAACACTGGGCTGACGCACACTGCCTATTTGGTGTTTGCCAGGAAGAAGTGAGGCTGGGCGCCCCGAGGCAACCATTTAAAATAATGTCGGCTTATATCGCCCCTGCGAATGATGCTTAAAGGTGATTATGATGACCAAAGTCACAATACCTGCCATAGTCGAAGGAGGGCGTGCGAACGCCGGCCCGCCCCTGGGCCCTGCGCTAGGCCCCCTCGGCGTGAACATCGGCGGGATAATTGACGAGATAAACAAGAAGACCGCCCCCTTCAACGGCCTCAAGGTGCCGGTCAAGGTAATTGTCGACAAGGCAACCAAGAAGTTTGAAATCGAGGTCGGCAGCCCGTCCACAGGCGAGCTTCTTAAGAAGGAAGCCGGCGTGGAAAAGGGCAAGAAGGGCGGCGCGGACGACCCAAAGACAGTGGGCAACATCAAGTTCGAGCAAGTGGTCAAGGTCGCAAAGATGAAGACCGACGGCTCGCTGGTGCGCAACATCAAGAACGGCGTGAACGAGGTGCTGGGCACCTGCGTCTCGCTTGGCATCAATGTCGAAGGGCAGGATGCGCGCAAGATAATCGAGGAAGTCAAGGCTGGGAAGCATGACTCCCAGCTGGCAATCTGAAGCCGCGCGAGCTTCCCATCTTTGCGCCCCAAGGCACTTGTTTAAATATTCTTTTTCCGAATGTCGATGCGGTAATCAAATGAGGCTGCTTGCACCGCTGATTCTTTTCCTCATCCTCTGCCAGCTTCCAGCATCATCGGTCATCTGGAGCTATTCTGCGCAGGGCGCCATAACTGGCAAGCCGCTTCTGATCTCTGACAAGGTAGTCTTTTCCACCTACGAGGGCAATGTCTTTGCATTTTCAGCAGACCGCGGCTCAATTGCCTGGGCTTATGAAACCGGCGGCAAGCTGCCTGTGCCGGTTGCCATAGTTTCAGCAGACACGCTTGTGGCTGCAAGCAGCGAGGGCAATCTCAATTTCATCTCGCTTGCAGGCAAGGAGACTGCCCGCGCAACCCTTGACTCCACCCCGCTTTACCTTGCTGGCGGGCAGGGCAGTGCATATGTGTCCGAGAAGGATAAGGTGCAGGCATTCTCATCATCTGGCAAGCCGCTATGGAACGCCGCGCTTTCCGAACCGGCAGGCCCCATAAGCGCTTTTGGCAAATCAGTGTATTTCACCTCTGGGGGCAAGCTCTATTCCCTTGATTCCAAGACGGGCAAGCAGAACTGGGCTGCGCCTGTAGAGAACGCGTTCATGTCTGCGCCAGTGGCATTCGGCGGCAGCGTCTATGTGGGCGCGATTGACGGGCGCCTTTATGCATTTGACTCGGTAAGCGGCTATCCGCGATGGTTCTACCAAACTGGCGGCTGGGTGCAGACCACCCCAGTGGCATCAGGCGAATCGATATTCTTCGGCTCCAATGACGGCTACTTTTACTCGGTATCAGACTCGGGCAAGCTGCGCTTCCGTGCAAAATCCAGCGAGGCTGTCTGGGCGGAGCCCATGGTCTACGAAAGCGGCGGCAGGCAGCTTGCAGTGTTTTCTTCCAACGACGGCAATGTCTATTGCGTGGATGCATCCAACGGCGAGCCGGTATGGTCCTATTCCGCAGGGGGCAGGGTGGGTGCGGTTTCTGAAAAGAACGGCGTGCTGTTTTTCGGCACCAGCAGCGGGCAGTTCTATTCCCTTTCGCCCTCGCCCATCTGCAGCTTTTCCTGGCCGCGCACAGGCTCGGCAGTGGGTGACTGGCCGGTGACAGTGGAGGGTACTGCATATTCCCGCTCCAGCCTGCAGTTTGTCGAGGTAAGGGTGGAAGGCGGTCAATGGCAGATGGCGTCAGGCACTGACAAGTGGCGCGCCGAGGTGGATTTCACCAGCCTCCCATACAGCGCCTTCAAGGTGGAGTGCCGCGCCACCGATTCGTCTACAGCCAAAACTTCAGGCGACTATTCCTCAATCACGCTTGTAAAGGGACAGAACGTGGGGCTGCAGAAAATGGCAGTGGTTGCTCCGTCTGAGGCTGCAATGAACGAGACAATATCGATTGGCGCGCAGGACAGCAGGGGCAATGACCTCAAAGGCGTCACGCTCATCGTGGCAGGGGTGAAAAGCGAGGGGGACAGCCCGTTTTCCGTGGTGCTTGGCAAGTCTGGCAGCGTGCCAATATCCCTTGAAAAGCCCGGGTTCGAGCCAGTGTCGTTTGCAATAGCCGGCATCGGCGGCGGGGACATCCTCACCCAGATAATCGCGCTCATAGTGGTTTGCGCACTTGGCTTCTTTGCCTACAAGAAGTTCATCGCGAAAAAGAAGTAGCTATTTTTTCCTGTATTCCATTATGCAGTTGTCAGTGTACTTGCCGAAGTGCATTGTGTAGTGCCTGAGGCGTGCGACTTCCACGAAGCCGACTTTCCTGTAAAGCCGCGCTGCAATCATGTTCTCAGAGTCGTGCTCAATCCACATCCCATGGGGCTTGAGTTTCGTTCTTGCAACTTCGATCCCCTTGCGCAGCAGAAGCTCGCCAAACCCGAAGCCACGCCACTGGCGCGACACTGCAAGCCCGAATGTTACGTTGTGCTTCTGGTTGGAAAGCACGCCGCGCCTTGCATCGCAGTTCCCGGCAATTTTCCCGCCCACCAAAAGCAGCACTTCCAGCTGTTCGCCCTTGTCAATTTCTTCAGCCTTTTTTGCCAGCCACTCCCTCTCCTGCCTCAGCGTCACTTTTTTCTGCACTGACAGGTATGCCTTCTCATCCACAAAGGGGTTGATGAAGTCCATAAACGCCTTCGCGCCGATTTTTTTCAGTTGCGAGCCTTGGCTGACTACAAGTAGTTTGTATTTTGGGAGCGGCAACTTTTTCTTGCTGCTCTTGCGGCGAGGCATGCCAATCACGACGCATTTGCTGCGTCCGCGGCTTTCTGGAACACCTTTATGGTGTTTGCCTTGATGGTGACTGGGATTGGCACCGCGACTTCGGTGAGCTCCACTGTCACCTCGTCCTTGTTGGTGTCTATCTTTATCACGCGAGCCTTCTCGCCCTTAAAGGGCCCAGAGACAAGCTCGACAACGTCACCTTTTGAAATCGAGAGCACTGCGGGCTTTGCAGCCTCGATCATCCCCTCAATGTCCTTTATCTCCATGGGCCTGTCAAGCACGCCCTTTATGTGCGGGATGCGAAGCCCTGCCTGGCGCACTGACACCTCATCCTCGCCTTCAACGATGAGATAGCCCTTCAGGTCCTCGAAATATGCAATGGAGGGGATCTTGAGGTTTTCCTTCTTTATCTTCTTGGAAAGCATATCCAGCACGATTTTCTCCTGGCCGACCGTTATCTTGTAAACATATATCATTTTTTCACCCAACCTTAAACCAAATTGACGACGAACGAAAGTATGACGCCGATAAGCCCCACGGCAACCATGCCGATGCCGGTTATCTTCACTATCTTCTCAAAGTCCTTCTGCCTCGGGCGCGTGGCGACGTTCATCACGCGCACGGATTGCTTCACAAATCCAAGTATGTCAAACATATATCCACCTTTTCAAGCGTATTTACCCCAGGAGGTCCAGGTCCAGCTCGGCATCCTCCACCTTGGCGCCTGCGGACATCACCGCATTCGTCAATTCATACTGCGGGAATTTCGCGCCAGCAAGCACGGCGAGCACGCGAAGCGAGCTTTTCTTGGCATTCTTCTCCACGCGCGCGCCCCAGATGATGTGCGAGGACGGGTCGATTCTTTTTGAAACCTCGGAAACAATGAGCTCAGCCTCGCGAAGCGTCATGTCCTCCCCGCCCACCACGTTGATGAGCGCGCGGCTTGCAGTCGAGATGTCCACGTCGAGAAGCGGCGAGTTCATGGCAGTGTCAACCGCAATGAGCGCACGCTGGTCTGGCTTGGCGTCCACCGACGCCTCGCCCATGCCGACAACCGCGCAGCCTGCGCAGGTGAGTATTGTCCTCAAGTCTGCAAAGTCCAGGTTCACCAAGCCTGCCTTGGTGACAAGCTCTGCAATCCCCTTGACCGCGCCGGCAAGCACTTCGTCTGAGACCTTGAATGCCGTGTTGAGCGGCAAGTCAGGGACAATGGAGAGCAATTTGTCATTCGGGATGACAATGACTGTGTCTGCGTGCTTGCGAAGCCGGTCCAATCCCTCAAGAGCGTTATGCATCCTCACCTTCCCCTCGGACGCGAACGGGAGAGTGACAACCGCGATGGTAAGCGCGCCTGCGGCCTTTGCCTGCTCTGCAATCACTGCTGCCGAGCCGGTGCCTGTGCCGCCGCCCATGCCGCAGGTGATGAAAACCATCATGCCATCCATGATTGCAGCCTTTATCTCCTCGGCGGATTCCTTTGCAGCAGCCTCGCCAACAGCTGGGTTGGAGCCTGCGCCCATGCCGCGCGTGGTCTTCTTGCCAAGCAATATTTTCTTGTCCGCGCCCATCTTGACCAGGTGCTGCACGTCGGTGTTCATTGCTATTAGCTTGACGCCTTCCACCTTCATGGAGTGCATCCTGCTCATGGTGTTGCAGCCCGAGCCTCCCGCGCCGACCACATATATCTTCGGCTTTGACTGCTCTATGAACTTGAGAAGCTCTGCGTCCTCGGCAGAGACAGTGATTCCTTCAGGAATCTGCGATTCAATGTTGTCCAGCCCCATGAAAATTACCTCGCGGCAAATTGGCATCTGCAATATTATATTCTTACCTGGCGCGCAATCTTCCAGGCGCGCGCTAACCCTTGTTTTTTGGCATCGTCGTTAGGGCAACAAAGTTTTATAAAGCGCTGTCAAAGGTCATTCGGGCGGATACCATCCGCGCTCATGGAGCTTTCCTTCCACCCCCTCCATTTTGACATCCACTCTTTTGCAGCTGTGCAAATCCCCGCATTTGTAGTGCATGTCTTTTGCCTCGCCAAGCACTTCAAGCGCCCTTTCCAGGAGGCGCATGGCCTCCTTCTTGGATGACTTTTCAGCCCTCTTGACTAGCATGTCGCTGACTGCCTCCTTAGCCTTCCCTATCTTTCCCTTGATGCGAAGCACCCGCTCGCGGGCGTGCACAATGTCAGATTCCTTTGCAAGCGAAACTGCCGCCTGCTCGTATTCTACAAGTGCCTTTTCGTAATGCATAAGCTTGTCCTTGGGGTTCGCCACAATATCTCCAATCTTCTCAGTGTCGCCCCTGTTGTCCTTGGCGCAAGCCCTCTCGCCCTGCTTTGGCGCAGGCTCGCCGCTTTGCTTGTTCAGGTCAAGGCGCATGCAAGCCCTGGAAGGCGTGCCTGTCCATATGCCGTCCTTGCCTGCCGTCGAATGGCTAAAAACGTACCTGCCGCTCTTCTCAAATCTTGGCATATCCACACCAGTGGAATATGTGGTAATATAAGTTTAAGAAGGTTGGTGGCGCCTCAGTTTATCTTCGAAAGCACTGACTTTTCAAGCTCCACGCCCTCCCAGCCAGCAAGCGCCTTTATGGCAAAGTCCAGCTTGGTTTCCGAGTCGGAGTGTATCTCGAAGAGCGGCTCGCCCTTTTTCACCTTGTCGCCGCGGCTGCAAAGCATCTTGACGCCTGCTACTTTGTCGTTCGGCGCGCCTGCCGCGCGGGCAATCTTTGAAATCATGCGGTTGTCGATGTGGTATACCCTGCCATCTGTCTCTGCTTTCACGGTGTGCTTGTGATTTGCCACCGGCACGTCGGCAAGCCGTATGCCTTTCTTGCCTCCCTGTAGCTCCACTATCTCCTGGAACTTGGCAATTGCCTTGCCCGAGCTTATCATTTCCTGCGCGATGTCAAAGCCCTTGCCCTTTTTCACCTTGCCTGACATCTCAAGTATCTCGGCTGCAAGCCTGCAGGACTTTTCCCGAAGCGTCTCGGGCCCTGTGTTGTTGAGCACCGATATCACATCTGAGCATTCAAGCGCAGGCCCCACGCCTTGCCCTATCGGCTCGCTGCCGTCCGTCACCAGCACCTCGATTTTCATGTTGAGGCGCTTGCCAATGGAAATGAACTGGTCTGCGAGCTTTTTTGCGTCTGCCTGATTTGCAATCTTGACGCCTTTCCCTATTGGGATGTCAATCACGACGTATTCCGCGCCCACGCTTTTCTTCTTGGCAAGTATGGAAGCAAGCATGACGCCTTCCGGGTCAAGCGAGAGCGGATTCCTGATTTTTATGAGCTTGTCGTCTGCGGATGCGAGCTTGAGCGCGCCGCCCCAAACCACGCAACCTTTGGACTTCTGCACCACTTCCCTCATCTCATCAAGCGGCAGCGAGACTGAGCACAGCGTTTCCATGGTATCTGCAGTGCCTGCGGCAGATGTAATCGAGCGGCTCGATGTTTTCGGGATGTAAAGCCCTGCAGCTGCGATTATGGGCACCACCACCATAGTGGTCCTGTTGCCTGCAACGCCGCCCACGCAGTGCTTGTCGCACACGGGCGAGCGGTCAAGCTTCAAAGTCTGGCCCGACGCCACCACGCTGTTTGTCAGCCCCACGACCTCGTCCGCGCTCATGCCGTGTATGTACATCGAGGTTATGAAAGAGGAAAGCTCAGCCTCGGACAGCCTGTTTTGCATAAGTTCCTGCATTATGGTGTTCATCTCAGGCTCCAAAAGCTCCTTGCCATCCATCTTCTTCTTTATGTACTCAATCGAGGCAGGGCGCTGCATGTGCATTATCTCTATTGTGTCGCCCTCTTTGACGTCAAACTCGGAGAGAACCTCGGAAAAAAGCATGATTTCGCCGCGCTCCACCAAGTCGTGGGACAAGTCGATGATTGCGACTTCCTGCTTGCTGCCGCAAGTCAGCACCACGCGGTGGGACGCATACAGGTCGTTCTCGTGCGCCTCTGCCTCGTTCAAGACGACAATCTTCCCGCCCGCCGTAAGGTCAAGTATCTTTGCCCTGCAGAGGTATTTCTTGTACTTCCAAACCTCGTCCTTTGGCTTGAGCTTGCCTGCACTCGAGGCTATTATGTCGCCTATCTTCATGGCGGGAAAATCGGTTGTGAAGTTTATAAAATGATTTGGCGCTCATTTTTCCGCCTGCCATAATTTACATATATATTTATAAACTATAACTTGCATTATTTTGCCATGGCATTCACACTAGACGAGGCGCTTATGCGCGCTGCTGATTTCCTCGGAGTGGCGTTTTTTGAGCTGAAGCAGAAATACGATGAAGCCGCCTCAGGTTTCGAGGCCGCTCGCAAAGCCATCGTAGCGACCAAGGGCAAGAACAAGAGCATCTATTCGTTCTATTCCCCATCTGTAAATCCCCGCAGGGATACTGACAAGCTCAACAGCCTTGCCATGCTGGAGGGCAAGACCGTCCTTCTCACCTTTTTCAACGAGCACCCGATAAACGACTCAAAGGCGTGCCAGCTTGACGGCTATGGCAGGAAATTCGGGGCGCTTGTCTATATTGACCGCGCAGGGAAAGGCAGGGACGAGGGCAACCTCAAGGAAATGACGCGCCTGTGCATCAAGAAGAACTTCTCGGCAAAAATGCAGAAAAAGCACACTCCGCGCGTGCTGCAGATCCCTGTTTCGAGATAAGTGGGCAGCGCTTTTGCTAAGGAAAATATAATTGTGTCAACAGCAATGCGCGTTCCCGCGTATAACGCAGTACAGGCAACATCGTAAGAGGGCTTAACTTCCGAGTTCGGAATGGGTTCGGGTGTTTCCCCTCTCCTATGACCGTTGACAAGGCTTTGTATAAAGCGAACGGTTTTTAAGTCTTTGTCTGGCTCTCAGCTGCGAAGAGCCTTATCAAGCGCAGCCGTAAGCTCCTTTACTGCCCCTGCTACCTGGACATAAGTCTTGTCTGGGTGCGCCTCGCAGAAAGCCTCGATTGAGCGCAGTGCAACAATCATGCGCTGCACGTCTTTTGAATAAACCGCGTTTTCCGCAAGGAATTGCGAATAATAGGCTTTATCCCCGCTGCTTTCAGATGTGTCAAAAGCTTTTTGGTAAACATCGGATGCCTTGCCGTGCTGCCCGATATCTGCGTATGCGCCCGACAGGTCGTAAATCACATAGCTGTTCTTGGCGTCAAACGCAACCGCATCCTCATAGTGCCTTATTGCCTCTGCCATCTCAGTTTTCCATGCCGCCCGGTCATTGTTGCGCTTCCTCTCGTGCGCGCGCTGCTGCGCTTCCTTGCCCAGGACCAGGTGCACTGCGCTGCATGCCTGCGCCGGCGTGAGCGCAACATAGACCTCCTCTCGCTCCTCTGTCTTGTACCTTGACTTGTCATCAGGATTGCTGATGAGCACGCCTTTCACAGTGACTGCCATGTCGTAATTCTGCCCAACTGAAAGCTCAGGTGCCATGCCAAGCCTTGCGCAAACGTCGAAAATGGACAGGATGGTGGTGTTGCGGCTCTGCCTGATGTTCATTGCACCCTGGCTGCTCCCAAGCTCGCTTGAAATTGCGTCTACGATGGCAATGCCTGCCCCCCTGCCTGGCAGGCCGCGTGGGTATTCCGCCATGATTTTCATTGCGGCATTTGCAATGGCATTTGCGAATTTTTCGGACGCCGCCTCCCCAAACCTCGTGTTGATAAGCTCGGCGCCGCAAAACGCGCGCGGGTTGAGGTAGCCGGGCGACCCCAGCCTGTCGTAAAGCGGGCTTTTCTGGGTGATTTTGGCAACGCCTATTACTAGCGTTCCCTTGCTGCCAATTGCAATGTTTGAAAGTTCTTTTTGCTGCATAATCACTCACCTATTCCTTTCCCTGCGTATTTTTGCCGCCTGTAAGCTCCTGGTGGCGGCGCCTGTCCTCATTTCCCTGCATCACCATTCCCATCTCGTAATAGAGGTCGCTTCGCAGGAGATAGGCATCTGCATTTTTGCTGTTCAGCTGGATTGCCTGTGTGCATTTTTTAATCGCGTTTCTTGTCTGCCCCTCGTATGAAAGCAGCCACGCGAGGTTCAGGCTGTAAGAGGACTTTTCCTCCCTGTCAAATGCATATGCAATTGCCTTTTCATAAACTTCAATAGCTTCCGGATATCTCTCCAGGCTGGCAAGCGCGCTTCCTGCCCATGCTGCGGCTTGGGAGTTCCTTGGCTCAAGCCGCATGGCATCTTGGCACTCATCAAGCGCGCGGGCAAAATCATTGAGCTTGAAAAACGCCCTTCCCATTTTCCAGTGCGCCTCGGCATTCTCAGGGCAGACCATCACGGCATCCCCGTATATCATGATTGCTGCGTCAGTCCCCTTCGTATTGTAGTGCTCGTCGGCAGCAATCACCAAAAGCTCGGACTGCAGCTGTGCAAGGTCGCATAACTGGGGCATGCTGCTTTTCTGCTCCTGGCTCATTTTTTCCAGGACTGGCTTGAGTTTTGGCTTTCCATCCTGGACCCTGTTCTCAACGTGCACGACATCGTCCCCATTCACAATCCTTGCACCGTCATAGGGGAGCGACATCCCAACTGGCGCCCCGAGCGACTTCCAGACGTCAAATATCAGCATGGTGAAAAAGTCAGAGCCGCGCCCCATGGGCAAGTCAAAAACAAACCCCGGGTGGGGGTAGTTCTGGTCGTTCATTTCCCTTACAATTGCGTTTAGGAAGCCAAGGGAGTCATGCGGGTCTACCTTGCGCATGCGGATGTTGCCAATGCACCTCTCAACCAGCTCCAAGTATTTCTTCTTTATGACCCTGTCTTCTGGCAGCCGTGCGCTAAGCACAGCCATGCCCGTGTATTGGCTCGGGGCGACTCGGGCGCTATCGTCTAGCAGGGGCTTGCCGAACACAAATGGCCTGCGCTGGCCTTTTTGGTCAAGCGAGTAAAGCCCGTCTTTGCCTACGAATGCGTTTGCCTTTTCCTGCCCTTGCATGTTACCACTGTCATATGTTGCGCACAATGTGTTTAAAAATGTATGTTTGTGTCTATTGCCCGCTGCCCTGCGCCTGCCATGGCGTGGAGGCAACGGTTTTTAAGAGTCGGGCGTGTTTTTATCGCTTATGAAAGCCGCGCTCTTCACAGACAGCTACTTGCCCAACACTGACGGCGTAGTTTCCTCCATAATGGCATACAGGCGCGGATTGGAAGCTGCAGGGCACCGCCTCGTGATTTTTGCCCCTGACGCGCCTGGCTACCACGATGCGCCCGGCGACGAGGTGCTGAGGTTTGCTGGCGTGAAATTCCCCCCATACCCTGAGTACCGCGCAGTGCTGTTCCCATACGCCATTTCCGCAAAAACTGCACAGAAGCACGGAATAGAGCTCGTGCACTCCAAGGCAATGATGTCTATGGGTATGGCTGCATACAGCTTTGCGAGAAGGGCAAAGCTTCCCTGCATGGCATCCATGGAGACCATGATACCTGACGGCGTACATTATCTTTCCAAGAATCGCCAGGTGCAGGCGTTTGGCAAGGACATTGCCTGGTCCTATCTCAAATGGCTGTACTCGCACTATGACTTGGTGACTGCGCCTTCCAAGCACACGAAAGCGCGCCTGGCGCGCCATGGCATTGAAACTGAAGTGCTGCCCTCGCCTGTGGACACCAGCCGCTTCAAGCCCAATGCAGCAGGTGGCACGAGGGTGCGCCGCGAGCTAGGTTTCAGCAAAAGCGACAAGCTCGTGCTTTCAGTGGGGCGCGTGGTCAAGGAGAAAAACTACGATTTCATTTTGCGCGCAGCCAAAAAGGTGCGCGACCCCAAAGTGAAATTCCTCATAGTGGGCAAGGGGCCGTATCTCGAGCACCTGAAGCTCGAGGCTGCACGCATGGATGTTTCGCACAAATTCCATTTCACAGGTTTCATACTCACCAAGGGGCAGCTGGTGGACTACTACAATGCAGCCGATGCATTTGTCTTTGCAAGCAAGTTCGAGACGCAGGGGCTGACCCTTCTTGAGGCATTCGCGTGCGGAAAGCCTGCAGCGGTGCTTGAGGGCACTGCGATGGAGGAGCTGGTTTCCGAAGGCAAGAACGGGCGCATGTTTTTCGAGGACGAGGGGGATTGTGCGGAAAAGCTGCTGCAGTGCATTGGCGAGAAAAAGCGGCTCGCACCTGGCGCGCGCAGGACTGCGCTTGAGCACTCCATCCCGCGCCTCACGCAAAGATTGGTTGAATTCTACAAGCGGCTGCTTGAATAGCTTGCAAGATACGCAGCGCAGACCGATTTGGCTCTACTGCGGCCCCTTAAGCAGCCCGCCTGCGTTTTCCTCGAATAGACCCCGTAGATACGGGCAAGCCTTTATAAGCTCAGGCAGTGAATTTAGCGCGTGGGTTTATGGTCGACGTAAAATACTTCTCTTACGGTGCAGCTGCGATGGCGCTTGTTGGTGCGATGGGCTCTTTTGTGGGCGCGTCAAACGGCATAATCGCTGTATTCTCAGGCGTGCTTTGCCTGGTTGGCGCAGCGCTTGCAGTTGCGTTTTACAAGTACGGCTATGTGCTGGTGCCCCTCATACTGCAGCGCGGCAACGTGGTGCAGATAATGGAAGGGGGCTTTGAGGTGCCTGCCAGCAACGACGTGGTGCTGAAAAACGTGGGCGGCGTGTACTATGCAAGCAAGTACCTCGGGGTGCGCATCTACGAGTCTGCATCAGAAAAATCCACTGAGGAAAACATCGTTTACTCAGAATACTTCGAGCGCGCCATCTCATCTGTGAAGTATGTGACAAAATTCGCAATCATGGTCTACATGAAGGACATCTCAGACCACAGAAGCAGGATAGAGACCAAGCACGCCGAGGCGCAGCTGCGGCTTGCGCGGGAGCGCGACAAGCCCGACCCGGACGTGCTGCGTCTGGACAGGTACGAAAAGGAAGTCGCGATGTGGGAAAACCAGATAAACAAGCTCACACGTGGCATCAAGCCAATGGGTCTGGTTTCCTATGTGATGACAACTGCGGTGGGCGTGAGCAAGGAGTCCGCTGCGGCGGCAGCCACTGCGCAGGCAAACGAGCTTCGCGCCACAATATCAAACTCGCTCAACGTGCAGGTGGACCTGCTTTCAGGCGACGAAATGCTGCGCTGCTTCCAGTGGGAAGTGATGATCCCGCCAACGCCTGCCGAGCTCAACCAGGCAGTGCTGTAAGCAAGAAAACAGGGCGGCAAGGCGGCAGTTGCCGCCGCAAATGTTTGAGGCTGCCGCAAGGCAAAAGTGCGTGATTCCAATGGGACGATTGCAGGTATCGGAGCTTGACAACACTGACCTGGCCAAGCGCAACATCTTTGTGCGCCCGCCTGAGCCGCCCGAAGAGGTGCTCATGGCAGACCCCACAAACGCCATCTACATAGGCAGGACCAAGATTTTCCACGTGCCTTTCTACTGGACTTTCCAGAAGACCACCAATCCGCATATTGCCATCGTCGGTATCACTGGCTCTGGTAAATCCTACTTCGTGAAAACCTTCCTCACCCGCGCAAGCTTTGTCTGGGGCACCAACGCGTTTATCATCGACTGGGCAGGGGAATACAAGGACTGGGTGAAGCAGACTGGGGGCAAGGTCATCTCGCTGGGGCGCGGCTCATCCATAAACCTTCTCGACGTTGCCGGCATGAAGCCCAACGACAGGATAAAACAAGTCATGAGGACGCTGGACGTGCTCACTGACATCTCCCGCTACCCTGAGCAGCGCAGGCTCACTGAGCTTGCCATCGAGAAGTCCTACGTGAATGCAAAATTCAAGCTCAATTCCAAGCTGCAGGTCGACGGCCTTGGCAGGGGCCTTGCCCCGCCCACGCTGAAAGACGTGCAGAAAATACTTGAAGACATGAGCGATGCTGGAAGCTACGAGTTCCCTGCGGAATTGGAGAATGCCATCTACAGGCTCAAGCAGTTCACGCGCGAGGGCGAGGACTTCTTTGCCCAACAGTCCACTATTGACTTGGAGAAGCTGACTCGCGCAGGATTGGTGGACCTGGACCTCTCAGGTCTGCCCGACGAGACATTCAGGGGCCTGGCAGCGCTTTCCATGCTGCAGTTCATCAAGGAGAAGATGCGCGAGGAAGGCTGGTCCACCACCAAGGGGCTGCGCCTGCTCGTGGTGCTGGACGAGGCTTGGAAGATTGCAAAGGACGACAACTCGGACGCCGTGATGATTGTGCGCGAGGGAAGGAAATACCAGTTCGGGCTCATTGTCGCCTCGCAGAACCCAACAGACATTTCTGAGGCGATTTTCTCAAACGTTGGCACCACTTTCATTTTGCGCGTGAAATTCGAGCGCTATCTCGATTACTTGCAGTCCACCCTGAACTTCTCGGATTACATGCGCGCAGAAATCGCAAAGCTGGGCGTGGGGCAGGCCGCGGTCAACATGGCATTCCAGACCAATGCTGATTTCTCAGAGACTTTCATGCTTGGGCAAATCGAGGGCGAAGAGCCAATGCAGGAGTTCTTCCTGGACATGGAATCCGTCCTCACGCGCGAGGAGATGTCCATGGAAGGCGTGGCGCGCTCGGTCAGCTTCGAGAAGGACGAGCTGAAGAAGAAGCTGCGCTCGTATGGCATGAACGAGGAGCAGTCCGACGAGATAGTGGCGCTTTTCTCAAAGAAGGGCAGGCGCATGGAAATCGCTGCCTTTGTAGTGCTGCTTTCGCGCTACGGAATTGCGCGCAGCAACATCTCGGGGTTCCTAAAGGAGCTCGGGCTTGAGGACACCAGCGTGGTCAACGTGCTTGCCAAGTCGGACGAGCTTGAGATGGAGCTTGGCGACGAGGACATATCAGATCACATACTCAACATGCAATCCGGCCCGCAGAAGGCGGGCGCAGGTGGGGAATGATGGCGCGCACAGTGTTCTTCCCGAAAGACGAGCTGAGGCGCCGGCTGCGCAGCTTCCGCCTTGACGAGCTGCGCGTGGCTGAAATTACCACTGTGTTTGACAAGAACAACAGGCACATCGACGTCATTTCGTTCGTGATAATGCTGGAGCGATACGGGGTGCAGAGGAGCGAGATATCATCATTCCTGCACGACATCGGGGTGGATGAAAGCACCCTGATAAACGTTTTCTCCAAGGCGGATTTCACCCGCCTGGGAGTGAGCAACCGCGAGGTCACGCAAGTCGTGCTCGCCTAATGGAGGGGGACAATGGCTAGGGTTTGCATAATCTGCCAGGAAGAAGTGGGCAAGGGGGAGAAAGTGGCAGACGACATAGTGATACGCGGCATCAGGCGCTTCAAGGAGATGACAAAGACTGTCAAGAACAACGAGCTTGTGGTGTGCGAATCCGACATGGGCACATACAGGAAAAAGCGCCAGGGCTATGAGCGCAACCTTGCAGTCTACCTGGTCATAGCAGGATTAGTGTTCGTGCTTTTGGTCTTTGTCCCAATCTTCACGACGGGCTTCTCGATATATTCGGTCCTTATCGGGCTGCTTCTGGCCGGGCTTTTGGTGGTGCTGCCTGTGATGACCTCGCACACGCCCGCGCTTGTTTCCATGGGAAAGATTGCGCCTGTTGCTGTCAAGGAAAGAAAGGAGAAAAAAGAGGGAAAGGCAACCAAGGCAAAATCCAGGAAAAAGTGAATTGGCAAAGTAAGAAAAAATCCAAGTGGAAAATGAATGGGTGAAACGAAATGGCACCGCAGACACCAACCGCAAATACTCCAAAAGGCGCCACGCCTTCCTCGCCGGCATCAGCCCCGGCGCCGACCATTGCCTCGGTGAGCGGCTTTAGGGTGGCGGCAAAGCGCCTGAAGGGTCCGCAGGAAATCTCCCAGCGGCTCTCCGAGCTGTCATTCCTTGAGATGAGCGCGGACAAGGACGCTCTCATCGTGCTCAACGTGGAGTCGCGCGACATCCAGAAAAACCCCTACCTTTTTTCCATAGTGTCCTTCCTTCCCAATTCCATCGAGGCGAAATACACGATCATGCCCTCCTCCAGCCCCAAGAGGCGCAGGATAGATGTGCTCCGCCATTTCTTGAACCTGCTCACCATCACCGAGGACTGCTATTCTTACCGGATGCAGGATGTCAGCCAGCTTTTAGAGGCGTCCATTGCGGACATGACGGAGTACACTTCGGTCGAATATGACCGGCTCTTTGGCATGTATGACAGCCAGAAGTCGGATTACGCCGCGATGCAGAAAAAGCTGCGCGACGCGAACGAGGGCAATGCCTCGCTTTCCAAGGAGAACTTCGAATTGAAAAGCAAGAACGACGAGCTGGTGCTCAAGATGCGCTCGCTTGAGACTTTCTCAGACTCTGTGCTCTCGCTCAAGATCCAGGAGTGGCTCTCCGAGCACAAGGGCGAGATAAACATAGCTGACTTTTCCAAGGTCTACAATGTGCCTGAAAACCGCGTGGAGCAGATGCTCAACAAAATGGTCACCGAGGGCTACATTGAGACCAAGGGGTAAGTCCGGACACGGGTATTTCCATGGCCTCTGAAAAGGGTGCATCGGATACGGGGGGTGCGCCCGCTTCTTCCGCCCCTGAGCGCAGCCTCAAGCTAAAGATTGCAAAGAAGGCGTATGTTTTCGAGGTGCGCAAGAAATACGCGGCAACGCGCAGCTTCGCGGTCAAGAAAGCGCCCGAAACCCCTGCTGAGGGAATCAAGGACAGCCTGCAGGCAATGCTTAAGGGGAAGAAGCCGGCGCAGCAAAGTGCGCCGACCGATGCGGCGGCGCAGGCGAAAAAGGCAGATGACGCTTCTGCGCCTGCCAAGAAGCCAAGCGCGCTTCGCACGGCAATCATCATCGCAGTGGCGCTCTTCCTGCTTTTCTTCCTCGCAATCGGCCTCTTGGTAATCCAATATGGGGGTGAGGCTGGCGGGGTTCCGCCATCGGCATCGCCAACCATATTTTCCGGCACCTATTCATCGCAGCTTGCGCAAAGCATGCTGCTTTCGGTGGGGCAGGTGTCCCCTGCTTCCCGTGCAGGGTATTTCCTGATAGATTTTGATTCGGAAAACGTCACGTCTGCGAATTTCACTGCGCAGATTTACAGGGAAAAGCCGCTCACCCAGGTCTTCGTGCTGGACCATGTGAGGGAAAGCGCAGACTCGTACGCGGCATTCCACGCGGGGCTCTCGGAGCGCCTCTCAAGGCAGGGCATCCCGCTGAACGATATTGGGATTGAGTCGCTGCAGAACCTGCCTGAAGGCGCCCTCCTCATAGTCCCCACAGGCTATTTCCCGACCGGGCTTTTGTCCGCCGACAACAGCACCAACTACAAGAGCATGCTTTCGCGGGGCGTGGACATACTTTACATAGGCCTGCCATTTGACAGCCTGGCCCTGGACAAGTCGGGGAGTACAATTCCAATAAGCAACAGCGACATCACATTTTCCAAAACCCGGCCTGAAACAACCGACGGCCTGCTGCTTTTCGACGCGCAGTATGTCGCCTCCCCTGGCAAGGCCAGTTCAGGCGGCCTAATGTCAACAGGCGGCGCGCTTTACGGGTCGGTATCAAGCCTGAGGCTTGGCAATGGCGTGATGCTCTTTGTCCCGCAGTTCCTTGACGGCGGGTGGGTGACTGACTCGGACACCCAGGGTTATGAAAAGGCGGCATCGGACATTGCGCGCATAATAAAGGAGGAGAGGTGGGCCAGCCCGGTTGCCAGTGCGTCATCCAACCTCACCGAGCTTAGCGGAAAGGACGCTGTTTCGCTTTACACCGGCTCATTCCCTGGCGATTATGCATTTGCAAAAGTGGCAGTGGATGCCATGGACCAAGGCAGCATAGCTGCGCGCTCATTTTCAGTACTGCGATTGGAAAAAACGCAGAAGGGCGAGATAACCCCCCGCGACTCGCAGACAGTGCCATTCTACCTCTCGGGCCAAAAGACTAGGCTCAACCTGGCGCTTCATGAGAACGATTCCACCCCTCTCAAGCTTTTTGTCGCAATGTACAAAGACGGGGTGGAGCTGCAGCGCTCAGAGTTCGAGCTGGGGCTGACCAACCCCACAATCGAGCGGTCCGTTGACTTCCAGGTGAATGCCGAGCCTGGCGCCTATGTGCTCACGATAGTGGATGGCAGCGGCAAGGTCTACGCTGCCACCATGCTGACAGTCATTGACATGGACATCGTGCTTTCAGCCGCTGACTGGCAGAACGGGAGGTTCAATTTCACCCTCTCCTCAGGAAGCAAGCCGGTGAGCCCACAGTCCCTCTCGGTGGCATTGGACGGCACAGGCGAGCAGCAGTACGGGCTTTCCTCGCTTTCGCGCTCGCCCTCCTCTACCTCGCTGACCTATGCATATTTCGGGAAGCTCCAGCCTGGGAAGCACAAATTCACCTTCACGGTGGGCAGCTGGAACAAGGACTTTGAGGCGGAATATTTCCAGCGCAAGAACTTCTGGGAAAACCCAACCGTGATATTCCTCGCCGTGATTTCGCTTTTGGTGTTCGGCGCCGGCACCATACTGCGCCGCCCCGAGGTGCTAAAGTACGGCCTGGATGTCCCTGACTTCCCGCCGCTCTCGACGATAAAGATACCCCTCAAGCGCGAGACCGTGCTTGAGATTTTCGACAATGTCAATGCAGGCTACTCCTGGAAGTGGATGCCGCTGCGCTCCGAGGAGCTAAAAGGGGGCTTCCGCAAGCTCACCTACAACGGCAAGCCCATACTGATAGGGGACTTCAACCTGGAGCGCGTGCTTTCCAAGCTCCGCGAGGAAGGCCAGGTAAAAGACGAACTGGACTATTGGGGCAAGACATCATGGGAAAAGGAAAGCAACCATTCCATCCGCTACCTGATGATATATAGGATACTTAGGAACGTGTTCGTGAACAATGCAGTGAAGTTCTCCAAGCTCGACGCAATCCCGGAATGCGACGTCAAGGCGGTGCTGGGGAACGAGGAAATATACCTGCACATCATGGAGGAGCCGGCAGAGCGGGTGGTGCACCGAGCGCTTGCCACTGTCACCAAGGGGCACACCATCATAGTCTTCAAAACGCCTGAGGAGGTGGAGGATTTCTCCCGCACCCTCAATTCGTCCTCCAAGCTCGC
>Ga0172370_10002173_pt1 | contig 28661 bp, 25 predicted proteins | sample LakKiv5m_FD_114538 | JGI IMG/M metagenome (GOLD analysis project Ga0172370, IMG submission 114538) | Freshwater microbial communities from Kabuno Bay, South-Kivu, Congo - kab_022012_11.5m | ecosystem: Environmental > Aquatic > Freshwater > Lake | place: Democratic Republic of the Congo...
AAATAGGGGGGTCCTAAGCACTTCTGGCGGCTTATGAGCAGACCGTCCTAAGCGTGGGCCCTCCATGTGCTGTCCAAAGAAAAACCGATTTTGGACAAGAGTGAGTCGGGGTGAAATAATAATTTTTTAAGTATATCCCTTTTTAGATAGTCGTTTTGACCGATGGAAAGGCGATTGCTGCTAAATTCTTATTAACCTTTAACTTAAGAGGAGGTGCGATTATGGATTGGCGAAAATTGAGGGACAGGGCTATTGTTTTGATTCTGGTGATACCCGCGCTATGCCTTCTTCTTGGCGCATGGTCCACGCCGTCGGCGAGTGCCGCCGCCATCAAGATGCGGGTGCAAACGGCTGCGCCGAATGTCAGCCTATCATTTCAATCGGTGGCTCGGTTCGCCGAGGCGGTTCGGGTCATGTCGGACGGACGCCTTGACATAGAGGTCTTCCCGGATGGCGCCATCGTCCCGGCGGCGCGGATCGGGGACGCGGTGAACACCGGTTTGGTGGAAGCAGGCGCCACGTACGCCCAATATTTTGCGGGAAAACACATGGCCGGCGCCCTGTTCGGCGCGCCGCCCGCGGGTGGCGGGAGCAAGGTCGGTATAGATCAGTTCGGGCATATGACCTGGCTGATATTCGGGCCTGGCCGTGAGCTTCATGATGAGTATTATCGCGACATCCTCAAGATGAACCTGGTGGCCTTTCCGGTGGGCTTCCACGGTCCGCTCAGCGTCGGGTGGTTCGCGAAACCCATCGAAAGCCTGAAGGATCTTCAGGGCCGCCGGTATCGGTCGGGCCCGGGTCTCGTGGCCGAGACCTGGAAGAAGATCGGTGTCCCGGCGACGTTTTTGCCTGGCGGTGAAATCCTTCCGGCGGGTCAGCGGGGCGTGATCGACGGCGCGCAGTGGGGAAGCCCTTACGACGATATCCCATTGGGTTTCCATCAGATATGGAAACACTACTATCTCCAAGGCGCGCATTTCCCGATCTCGACGTGGGAGCTGGTAATCAACAAGGATTTCTGGAACAAGCTTACGCCAGATTTGCGCAAGATGGTCGAGGTAACTGCCCGGGCTACCGTTTTGGAAACTTTTTATCGATTGCTTGAAGATAATGGGAAGATGTTGAAGGAGGCGATAGAAAAGCACGGGGTCATCGTTCACGATGTGCCGCCGGACATCTTCGACGCCTACATGAAGGCGGCTGACGAGGTGCTGGAAAAGTATGCGAGCGACCCCTTTTTCAAGAAGGTTTTGGATTCCCAACGCGATTACGCTGACCTGATCCGCCCATATTGGAAGGCATCGCTCAAGAGTTCCGTTTTTCTGGTGGAGGGAGTCAAAAAGAAGTAAGCCTACCTAAGGCCCGGAAGGAGCAGAGGCATGTGCGGCGTCCGGCGCAACCTGTATGCCGTTCTGAAGTTTCACCTGAGCGGGGGGCTTGTTGCGTTGGTGCCGCAGGCTACTGCATTCCAAAGGGGGGTGGAAACGAGGCATCGATAGCGTGAAGTGGCCAATGATGGCGTCACAAGTCGGACTGAACGCTCGGCGAATACATCTTGGGTTGGACATGGGACGAGGTGTTTATAATGCAGGTACTAAAGAGGATTGTACAGGCTCTGGACACTATCACGGTCTGGATAGCACGGCTCGCCTGGTGGTTGGTGATTCCTCTCATGGCAGTTCTCGTCTATGAGGTGATGGTCCGCAAGTTATTCATCAGCCCGACGATTTGGGCGATGGATATGAGTTATATGCTCAACGGCATCTTAGGGATGGCAGGCGCAGTCTACGCGCTCTATCGAGGTGGGCATATCGCGATTGACTTCATCTCGCAAAAGTGGTCGCTACGGACCCAGGCGGCTTTGAGCACCGTTTTTTATATCACCTGTTTTTTCCCGGGGATCTCCATCTTCCTGTGGTTTGCATCGCGGTTCGCATATGACTCCTGGCTGATGAAGGAGCGGGCTATCACGAGCGCGTGGATGCCTCCCATCTATCCGCTGAAAATGGCGATGGCAGTGGCAATGGCGTTCTTACTCCTTCAAGGGATCTCCGAGTTCCTGAAGAACCTGTATGTTTTGCTCCGGGGGGAGCGGCTATGAGTCCAGAGATGCTCGGCCTCGTTTTCATCTGCGTCCTTTCAGTGGCGCTGTTCATCGGTTTCCCCATTGCATTCACTCTCATCATCTTGTCAATCGTGTTTGGATACATCGGTTTCGGTTGGGTCGTCTTCGACCTTATGGTGTATCAATACTTCTCGCTAATGGAAGACCCGATCTGGGCGGCGGTGCCGCTCTTTCTTTTTATGGGGCTGGTTTTGGAGGAGTCGGGGATGATGGAACGTCTGTTCAGGGCATTCCAACTGCTCCTGGCACCGGTGCGCGGGTCTCTCTACCTGGCAGTGGCAATCAGCGCCGCGATTTTTGCCACTGCCACCGGGATCGTTGGCGCCTCGGTCGTGCTCCTCGGCGTCATGGCCGCGCCAACCATGAATAAGTGCGGGTACGACGTGCGCATGTCGTCCGGAATCATCACTGCGGGTGGAACGCTCGGCATCCTTATTCCGCCGAGCGTCATGCTGGTGGTCATGGGGCCCATTGTGGGTGTGTCAGTGGTGGATCTGTTCGCGGCGGCGATAGTTCCCGGGCTCCTGCTGGCCGGGCTCTTCGGCGGGTATGCCCTGCTGCGCAGCTTTATCCAGCCTCATATGGGTCCGGCTCTTACCAAGGAACAGCGGGCGAGTTCCGTCGCCGTAATCTTGCGGGAGCTCAGCGTGGGTCTCTTACCTCCGGCAGGGCTGGTCATGGCGTGTCTGGGGAGTATCCTGTTCGGCTGGGCCACCCCAACGGAAGGCGCGGCCATGGGTGCATGCGGGGCGTTGATCCTCATCCTGGCATACCGCCGATTCACGTGGGCCAGAGCCTACAAGGCAGGGATACAGACCCTGGAGGTGACCGGCATGGTCGTCTTTCTTGTTGGCGCCTCCAATTTCTTCGGGGCCGTCTTCTCGCGCCTTGGAACTCCAACCATGATTACCGAGGCCCTCATCGGACTTGGTCTGGGGCCACTTGGGACCATTTTAATCATCCTGTTAATTATATTCATCCTGGGGTGGCCGCTTGAATGGATCCCGATCGTCCTCGTCGTGGTCCCGATCGTGCTCCCTGTGATTCGGGCATTCGAGATCAATCTCGTCTGGTTCAGCATTCTGGTGGCAGTAACCCTCCAGACGGCCTGGCTGTCCCCCCCGGTGGCCTTGGCCTCCTACTGGCTGAAGGGTGTGGTGCCCGAATGGGACCTTAAAGACATTTACATCGGCATGTTACAGTTCATGGGGCTTCAAGTGGTGGGGACGCTGCTCCTGCTTTTTTTCCCCCAGATCGTCCTCTGGCTTCCTTCCGTGCTGGCACGATAAGGCCTTGGCGTGCGGTTAACATGGCAGGCTCCCCATAAAATCTATATAATGGGATATTTGTTTGGATCAGCGTCAGAATGGAGGCGAAACATGAGAAAGCACCTGGAAGGGATCAAAGTTCTCGATTTAACCGCTTACCTGTCCGGGCCTTATGCGACACTTAACCTTGCCGCATTGGGTGCCGATGTTATCAAAGTTGAGAGGCCCAAAATCGGGGATCCATGCCGATGGAATCCGCCTTTTGCCGGTCACAACGGCGTCAGCTTTGAAATGAAAAATGATACGGATATGTCCATCCTCTATCTTAAAAGAAACCGGGGGAAAAGGAGTATCTTTTTGAACTTGAAGGAGGATAAGGGAAAAGAGCTATTCAGGCGATTGGTCAACATGAGCGATATCGTTATAGAAAACTTCAGCCCGGGTGTTATGGAACGGATGGGCCTTGATTATCCAGATCTAAAGAAAATGAATCCTAGAATTATCTATTGTTCTATCTCAGGTTATGGTCAGGACGGCCCTTTCAAGGATCGGACCGCATTTGATCTTACCATTCAGGCAACAAGCGGCATTATGGCAATTACGGGATATCCGGAGGGACCCCCTACAAGGTGTGGGGCATGGATCGGGGATATGATCCCTTCTCTATATAGTGTCGTGGGTATCTTGGCGGCTCTTTATTCAAGAGAGAAAACCGGTCAAGGAGATAAAATAGATATAGCGATGCAGGCCGCTTGTTTCTCAGTGGTTACCGATGAAGCCTTGGATTATAATATGTCTTTGGGAATGCCGGTCAGGACCGGGAATCGGAACCCCAGATTGGCGCCGTGGAATTCATACAAAGCAAAAGACGGGCACCTCGCCATATGTGTTGCCAATAATACACAGTGGAATGCATTTTTGAAGGCCATCGGACGGGAGGACCTTGAAGGTGATGATCGATTCAAAAATCAAGAAGGACGATTTAAATACTCGGATGATGTGGAACATATAGTGAACCAGTGGCTGGAGAATCTTACCAGGAAAGAAGCGCTGAAGCGGTTGAGAGAGTACAAAGTTCCATGTGATGCCGTATTGGAATATGAGGAAATCCTGGAATGCCCTCAACTCAATCACAGAAAGATGATTCAAGAGGTCATCCATCCGGTCAGCGGAAATACAGGCCTAAAGGTCGCAGGTTTTCCCATTCAATTTAGTGATTCAGAAGCCGGGTTTGAACGGCCTGCACCTTACTGTGGTGAGCATAATGAGGAGGTATACAAGGGGTTGTTAGGACTTTCTGATGAGGAACTGGAAGAGTTGAAGGAAGAAAATATTATATGAAAATTGGACTGGATCAAAAAAATATGCTGCTGACCAGATACCCGTAAGGCCGATGTGCTCTTTCAGTCTGAACAGTTTTAATGGTCGTGACGAGTTCCCTTCGTCAAAATCATGGGGATGGAGGTTGTTAATGGACGCAATTAGTCAAGATGAGGTGATCCAGATTTTGAAAATGGTTGAGGAATCGAGTTTCGATGAACTGTGCCTGGAGATAGGGGATTTCAAGCTGATATTAAAGAAGCACGGGGGCAGCGAACCCGTCCAACGGCCTTTTCAGACTGGGGAGGTATTCGCCCATCATGAAGTAGCCCAGGAGCAACCATCCGTACCAATGGATGTGAGACAGACGGAACCTGAGAGGATGGCTTCTGTCTCGGAAAGGGATAGGCAGGAAATGGAGCCTATTGGGGAGGGTCAGGAGGAAGGATACCTCGCCATTCGATCACCCATGCTTGGGACTTTTTATCGAGCGCCCAAACCCGGTGCTCCGCCATTTGTGGAAGTGGGTCGATGGGTATCAGCGGATGATTCGGTGTGCATTATTGAGGTCATGAAACTCTTTAATACGGTCAAGGCAAACGTTCGGGGACGCATTGCCAAGATCTGCGCAGAAAACGGACAAATGGTGGAATACCAGCAAACGCTCTTTCTGGTGGAAGAGGTGGATGGAGGCGGAGAGACAGCCAAGGAGGAAATCGCCTCATGAAGGGCATATCCCGTGTTCTGGTGGCCAACCGGGGCGAAATCGCTGTTCGTATCATTCGAACATGCCGGGAACTGGGTCTGGAGTCGGTTGTTACGGTCTCCGAGACGGACAAAAACAGTCTTCCGGCAAGATTGGCTGACAGGGCGGTATGCATCGGCCCTTCTTCCCCCATGGATAGTTATCTTAAGGTAGATGCCATTATCACAGCTGCCCTGGGCACCGGTTCGAATGCCATCCATCCCGGATATGGTTTCCTTGCGGAACAGCCTAAACTCGCCGAGGCCTGCGCCACGCATGGTCTGATCTTTGTGGGGCCGAAGGCGGATGACCTGAGGAAGATGGGAGATAAACTCTACGCACGAAAGATAGCAGGTGGGGTGGGGGTTTCAATTATCCCAGGATCGGAGCTTGTGCACAATCCTGAAGAGGCGGCGGACGCAGCAAAACGGGTTGGATTTCCTATTTTATTAAAGGCCGCCGCGGGCGGCGGCGGAAAGGGGATGAAGATCGTTGCACGAGCCGAGGATCTGAGTCCCGTCTTTGACGAGGCTTCAGGCGAGGCCCTGAGCGCCTTTGGGGACGATAGGATATATGTGGAGCATTATATCGCAAACGCACGGCATATAGAGGTTCAGATCATCGGGGATCGTTTCGGGAATATCATCCATTTGTTTGAAAGGGATTGCTCGCTTCAACGTCGGTATCAGAAGATGGTCGAAGAGGCGCCGTCCCCTGCAGTGTCTCCTGAACTCAGAGAAGAAATCTGTGAAGCAGCCGTCAGGATCGGCAAAAAGATCGGGTATGAAAACGCCGGAACCGTCGAATTCCTGTTGGATCAGGATCACGGTCGGTTCTATTTTCTTGAGATGAATACCCGCATTCAGGTGGAACACCCGGTGACCGAGATGATCAGCGGCATAGATTTGGTCAAGGAGCAATTCAGGGTGGCTGACGGCGATTCCTTCAGCGTATCACAAGAGGAAGTCAGATTGACCGGGCATGCCATTGAGTGCCGTATCAATGCGGAGTCGCCGGGTGCGGGTTTTTCACCCTGCCCCGGTTACATTACGGAATGGAAGTCTCCGACAGGAGAAGACGTACGGGTTGATTCCCACTGCTATTCAGGTTATTTCGTTTCACCATATTATGATTCGCTTCTTGCGAAGCTCATCACCCGAGGAACCGACCGTCGTGAGGCCATTGATTTAATGCAATACGCCCTTGCCAATTTTGTTGTTTCGGGCATTGATACGACCATCCCTTTCCATCAGTTTATCATGAAGCACACCGACTATCTGGACGGGAACGTCAGCACCAATTGGATAGAAAACCGCTTGGTTAAGGAGTATGAAAAAAATGGAGGAAATCCGTTTCGTTGATACCACATTGAGAGATGGTCACCAGAGTCTATGGGCAACACGGATGAGAACCGCCCACATGCTGCCCATTGCACCTCTATTGGACGAAGCTGGATTCATTGCAGCGGAGCTGATGGGAACTGTTCATTTTGATGCCTGCCTTCGTTATCTACGTGAAGACCCATGGGAGCGGGTCCGACTGGTTTCGGAGGCATTGCCCAATACCCCCTTACGCGCCTTGATTCGAAGCAAGTCTCTCACCAGTTTCAATATTGTACCCGATTCCGTGATTAAGCTCTGGATAGAGCGGTGTGGCGCCAACGGGATCAGGCACCTGATGATATTTGATGCCTTACACGACTGGAACAATCTCTCAAAATCGGTGTCGATAGCAAGGGCGGTGGGGATTCAAGTGGTGGTCCCATTGGTGTACTCCCTCAGCCCTGTCCACACAGACGAATTCTACGCCAAAAAAACAGCTGAAATGATGAGGACATTGAATCCGGATTATGTAATGATCAAGGATTCAATCGGTCTTCTGACCCCGGAGCGTGTCAAGACACTGGTGCCGACGATCAAGGGAGAGATTGGAGATCTGCCGCTTGAAATGCATTCTCACTGTACAACCGGTCTTGCCCCTCTGTGCTGTATTGATTCCGTAAGACTGGGCGTTGGGATCATTGACACGTGTGTCTCGCCTCTGGCGAACGGCCCATCCCACCCATCCATAGAAAACATGGCCATGAATCTTGAAAGGCTGGGTTTTTCACCCAAGGTTGACATGGATCGGGTCAGGAAGATATCCGAGCATTTCAGATATGTGGCCAGAAGGGAAGGCAAGCCCATGGGGGCCCCTGTTGAGTACGATGCCTTCCAGTACATCCATCAGGTGCCCGGCGGCATGATTTCCAATCTTGAATTCATGCTTTCCGAGAGAGGCATGGCCCACCGATTGGAAGAGGTCCTGGAAGAGGTCAGCGTGATACGGGAGGAGTGGGGCTATCCGGTCATGATCACGCCATTTTCGCAGCTGGTAGGCACACAGGCCGTATTGAATGTCCTCCTGGGGGAACGTTACAAAGTGGCGACAGAGGAAGGCATTCGGTATGTGTTGGGACATTACGGCAAGACGCCTGCTCCAGTTGATCCGAATGTCCTGGATAAGATGTCAGGACTTCCCGAGGCGAAGGGACTTCTGAACTGGGAACAGCCCCAGCCATCAATCGAGGAACTGAGAAAAGAGATCGGGCGACCGGGGATATCCGATGATGAACTCCTGCTCCGGGTTCTGTTTCCGGAAGAGCATGTGGAGGCGACCATCTCCGCCGGTCCTATAAAAAAGGATTATCCACGAGGAGATAAACCGGTCATGGCCCTCGTCCGCGAGTTAACGAAGCAACAGGATATTTCCCATATCCGCGTCCAAAAAGAGGGGTTTTCGCTGAGCCTGAAAAGAGGATCTGTCTGAACGGAGATTCCATTAGGAGGAGCCGATTTTGAAACAGCAGCCCATATCTGCGTAAGGGGGGATGGCCCATGACCGACAACGGATCCGATAACGGGTATCTGATTTCAAAGGGGTACTCCCATTATATCTTTGCCCTCCTCTTCCTGCTCTACATGTTTGACTGGCTTGACAGGATGGTGGTGGTCTCCCTCTTCCCTTTCATTAAGGCCGATTGGGGATTGACCGATACCGAGTGCGGCATGCTGATCTCCGGCGTGTCGTGGTCGATTGTAGTCCTGACATTTCCTGTTTCAATATTCATCGACAGATGGAGCCGAAAAAAGAGTATCGGACTGATGGCTTTGCTCTGGAGCCTTGCCACAGCCGCCTGCGCCTTTACCCGCAATTATGTCCAGCTCTTTGTGGCGAGGACCGTTATCGGGGTCGGCGAGGCAGGCTATGCCCCCGGAGGGACGGCCATGATCTCCGCCCTCTTCCCCGGGGAAAAGCGCGCCAGGATCATGGGGATATGGAACGCCTCAATCCCCTTGGGGAGTGCCATCGGTATTGCAGCCGGCGGCTTCATCGCCGAGCAGTTGGGGTGGCGGCATGCCTTTGGGCTGGTTGCTCTCCCTGGAATGGTTGTGGCCATGCTCATGTTCAGGGTCAGAGACTACAAGAGCGTAGAGCTGGTCAAAACCCCCAGAAACAACGCCGGGCTTGGCGAAAAGCGGCCCATGAAGGGCGGAGATATGGTGAGGGAATTCACCCACAGCCCGTCTCTCATCTTCACCTATTTGGGATTTGCAGGCAGCATGTTTGCGAACACCGCCTTGCTTACTTGGCTCCCCACGTATTTTCACAGAATGGATGGGATTTCCATGAGCCGGGCAGGCGTAAAGGGTGGGCTGGTCATGCTGCTTGCCATTGTGGGGGCCCCGTTGGGAGGATTTCTTGCCGATAAATGGTTCAAGAGGAGAATCAACGGCCGTCTTCTGTTCGTCTCCCTTTCATCAACCATTTCATTCGTGTTGATGGTCGCCGCATTTGCGTTCTCTTCCGGTGCGTTTCAATATGTCTGTCTCCTGCTCGGAGGCATCTCTGCGGCTGCCTTTGTTCCGGGAGCGGCTGCTGTGACACAGGATGTGGTGCACCCGGGCCTCCGGGCCGTATCCTATAGCTTCTGCGTGATCGTGCAGCATGTCCTGGGGAGCGCGCTGGGACCTATTTTTGTGGGGTTCATATCCGATCGACACGGCATAGACACTGCGTTGATCGTTTTGCCCTTTGCCTATCTGGTTGCGGCGGGCATGTTTTTTTCAGGTTCCTTTTTTTACAGACAGGATTTGGAAAAGGCTGAAAAGGCGGTGTTGGAAGTTGAATAGCGGTCCACATACGGCCTGCAATATGAAAAGGATGGAACGCGCTTCAGCGAAGTGTTTGGGTATTTAACCGATGTTAACGTTCTAATGATCAAAGGAGATTTATATGGGTTTTGTCAAGACAGAGAAAGAACTGGATAGATATTTCAGTCTCTCTATCCGGGAATTCCCCGGGGCAGAGATTCTTGGAATCATGTATGAGACCGACCCCGACATCGTGGCCAGGGTGCTGCCGCCCCCCCTTGAGCCTGCCTTGGAGGCGTGGGCACTCTGTTTTGTCGCTCATTATCCGGTGACAAACCTGGGTCCCGGTTATCATGAGGGGGCGCTTTTTGTTCGATGTCAGTTTGAGGGCGAGGTGGGCAACTACTGTCTTTCCATGCCGATCGATGATGAAGCCCGGATGCACAACGGGAGAGACATTTATGGATTTCCAAAGAAGCTGGCATCGATCCGTCTAAAAAGGGATGGAAAGAAGGTTGAAGGATCCATCGAACGCTTGGGTTACCGCTTTGTCACGCTGCGTGCCGATCTCATGAACAAAATGGATCAGCTTCCCATAAAGCTGGGCCCCACCTTTCTTTTTAAGTATTCCCCTTCGGTTGAACTGGGCCGTGGATTTGACGGACCCGTCTCGTTGGTCCGTCAGCGGACGGAAATAGAGATGGAAAGTTTTGAAATGGGCTCGGGCGAGGTGATATTTCAGGACTCGCCACTTGATCCGTGGTCGGAGATCAAGGTAAAAAATATTATGGCCGCTTATTATCTGGTAAGCACCAACCGGATGTTCCCAGGCAAGATCGTGGGTGAAGCAGATCCCAAGGCCTTTCTTCCCTATTCTTTCTTAAAGACAGACTTTGTTGAGGTTTTTGAAAATGATTGATCTGTCGCCAACAGAGGAACAGATGGAGATTCAGGCCCTGGCCCGAAGATTCGCGCAGGAGGTGATTCGCCCTGCCGAGGTCGCCTTGGACAAGATGTCAGACCCCGAAGAGGTCTTCAATAGCCCCATCTTCCGGGAGACTCTCAAAAAGGCCTATGCGTTGGGATTCCATAAGATGGGCATCAGAGAAGATCTGGGGGGCCTCGGACTCGATCCTGTGACCACCGGGCTGGTCTGGGAAGAACTGGCGGTGGGCGGTATCGGGATTACGGCTACCCTCCTGGCCGCCCCGGTTGCTCCTTTGTTCCTGAGTGTGCTTGCCTCGGGCAGGACAGATCTCATTGACCGGTTTGTGAGACCGTACTGTGAGGACACAGAGGCAGCGCACATCTCGGCTTGGGGGAGCTCCGAACCCAACATAGGGTCTGATGGAAGCAACTATTACGATCTCAGGGTGCATCACGAGACCAAGGCCAGAAAGGAAGGAAAGGAGTGGGTGATTGACGGGGCCAAATCGAGCTTTGTGAGCAACGGGGGCATCGCCGATTTCTTTCTCCTTTTTTGCTGTGTAGATCCGACCAAGGGAATCCCTGGATCAGGAGTCTTTTTGGTGCCCAATGGAGAAGGCGTGACGCGAGGCAGGGCGTTGGACAAAATCGGTATGCGCGCCCTCAACCAGGCGGAACTGGCCTTTGACCGTGTTCGCATCCCGGAAGATTACATGATCATGCCGCCGGGAGACAGCTACCCCATGATGCACAACGCCATCAAGACCGTTGGGAACATCGGCGTCGGATACCTTGCGGTGGGACTGCTTCGCGCCGCATATGAAGAGGCACTCGCCTATTCCAAGGAACGGGTCCAGTGGGGCAAGCCGATCTTCGAACACGAGGCCGTGGCATTCAGGCTTTTTGAGGCCTTCCAGGCCATCGAGGCCGCCCGGGGGCTCTTGTGGAAGGCCTCATGGACCCTTGCCAACAAGTTCCTGGGGGATTTCAGGCTGTCGGCCGCGGCGCGGGTATTTGCCACCGATATGGCCATGAAACACACGGTGGAGATGGTTCAGGTACTGGGGGGATACGGCATTTCAAAAGAGTTTACCCTCGAGAAATATATGCGCGATGCCAAGCTGCTGCAGATCATGGACGCCACAAATGAAATCATCACCCTGAAAGGGGCGGCGCTCTTATAGGCATATTCCACTTATCATCTTCACCCCGTGAATGGAGGAGAAAGCCATGCAAGAGGTAGTGATCGTCAGTGCCGTTCGGACGCCCATCGGCGCATATTGCGGCATGCTTAGAGATATCCCTGTGGAAAAGCTTGGCGCAATTGTCATTGCTGAAGCCATCAAGAGGGCACATATCAAGCCGGAGGAAGTGGATGAGGTGATTCTGGGGCAATCGTTTCCAAACGGGGAATGTCCCAATGCCGCACGGCTGGCCCTTCTTGAGGCCGGGTGGCCCGTTGAAATCCCCGGTTTTACCATAGACAGGCGGTGTTGTTCGGGGCTGCAATCCATCTGGTCTGCGACCCTGCAGATCAAGGAAGGAGATGCAGCGTGGATCGTTGCCGGTGGGGTCGAAAGCATGAGCCGGGCCGAATTCTACATCCCCGGCGAGTTCCTCAAATGGGGGGTTGGCGGCAGGGTGGACCCGAAGTGGGGGTTTTCCCCTCGACAGCACGGCAGCCTCGCGCTCTGGGGACTCCCATTTTATGACAGGATCCAGCGGGGCCGGCCCATGCACCAGCCCATAAAGAGATTCGGGGAGTTGAATTCGATGATGACCTGGGCCGAGACCGCTGCAAAGAACGAGGGGATCAGCCGGGAAGAGGCGGACAAATGGGCGTTCCGCTCTCACCAGCGCGCGATCGCTGCCATTGATTCGGGAAAATTCAAGGCGGAAATTGTGCCTGTGGAGGTGAGACAGAAAAAGGAATCGCTCCTTTTGGATACAGACGAAACCCCAAGGCGTGACACCACCCTGGAGAAGCTGGCGAGACTCCAAACGGTTTACGAAGATGGGATTTGCACGGCAGGTAACTCTTCCAGTGAAAATGACGGTGCGGCTGCCTTGGTGTTGACAACTCTTGAAACAGCCAGAGAGCATGGCGAGGAGCCGATGGCCTATGTCAGGTCATTCGCCGTTGCCGCAGCCGATCCTACCCTGACGTATCCAGCCGTGCCGGCGGCGGTAAACAGGGCTCTTAAAAAGGCCTCTTTAAAAATGAATCAGATCGATCTCATAGAGATTCAGGAGGCCTTTGCCGCGCAGGCCCTGGCGGACGCCAAATTGATGGGTATCGACGAAAAGGATTTGGATAAAAAGGTAAATGTGAATGGATCCGGAATTTCTTTAGGACATCCTATCGGAGCGACGGGTTCCATCCGCCTAACAACGCTCATCTATGAAATGATCAGACAAGGCGCCCGCTATGGCCTCCTGACCATCTGTGGGGGTGGGGGATTGGGCATCTGTACGATTCTGGAGAGGAAGTAGAGAATATCGTTGCAATACTGAGCTGGTCTAAACAGCGGTTGCCATTATCGAGCAGGTAGGTCGCCAGGTTGCTGATCCTGATGATAACCGGAAAATACTACATATTGAGAAAAGAACCAATTGAAGTGGAGTATTGAGCAGTGTCTTGTTCTAACTTTCAAGCAGGCGCAGGTCTGTGCGGAAACAGGAACTTGATGGGTTCGTATCTTTTTGGAAGTACTCGACTCCTGAATGATCTCCCCCTTTTTCAAAGCTGATGGGTGTTCATGTGATTGTTAACATCCATGAGCCAGAGCGCTATGGCGCTTTGCCTCAAGAGCGCCTTGCCTACATACGATGATTCCCATATGGGATGAGTATATGTGTATATTTATCGGTCATTTCGAAAAAAGGAGCCTCAATCAGTATTGAGCAAAATTGGTAAAGTTGGTGATATTTAATCGCAAAAAATGAGATTTGTTGGTAACAGGGAAATTTAATGGAAAGCTTCCCTCTTTGGAGTTACTACTGGACCTTCGTTTTCTTTGTCATTTTATTCGCAAGTATAATTCAAGGGATGACCGGCTTTGGTGCGGGGTTGCTCGCTGGTCCTACACTTGTTCTTTTTTTGGAACCGAAACTAGTCGTAATTATTCTAATGTTTACCGGTATCGCCAATTTGCTTTTCGTCGTCTACTATGCCAGAAGGCATATATATGCCGCCCGAGCCTTGCCCCTGATAGTTCCTGCTATGCTCGGTGTCCCTCTCGGAACGTACATTCTTTATAAGGTGGCGTCGTCTGGAACGAGTCTTGCCATCGCCCTCATTTCTATCATCTTTTCTATTCTCTTGTTAATGGGGTATCATATGCCCATTAAAAGGGAAGCCATGGCATCGTTAGGCGTAGGGTTCGCTAGCGGTGTCATGTGTGCAGCAGTTGGTATGGGTGGACCTCCTCTCATTTTATTCCTGTCTAACCAGAAGTGGCCAAAAGAGATATTCAGGGGCACAATTGCCGTGCTCTTCCTACTTACTGGCACCCTGTCTATTATCTTATACGTACTTGCGGGCATAGCAACAAATTCTCGCGTAATTGAGAGCTTATCATTAGTCCCTGCAGGAATAATTGGGTTTTATATTGGCAATGTTATATTTAATAGGGTGAGTTCATTCCTGTTTATGAAAATATCCCTATCACTGATTTTTATTACAGGTCTTATCTCTCTCTTTATAAATCTATGTAGGATATTGTGAGTCATCCTGGGCGAACGAGATAACTACTTTTTCATATGTACTGGTTAAGAGGGAGGTATTTCCTCTCGACCATTTGCAGAAGGGGTTGAATATGCTGCTACTTGCTTTAATACGAAAGAAGAGGCTTTGAATCCTCTCTATGGCAGGCCTTGGCTATAACGAAATAGCGCTTGTCGCTCTGGCCGTGTTCGGGTCTGCAATAATCAAGAACAGTGTCGGCATCGGAGCCGGGATCTTCCTGCTTCCTTTTCTGGCCTTGGTATTTCCCGCCAAGCTGGCATTAGGGTTGGGAGCGCCGGCTATGTTGATCTCTGACGTGGTAGGGCTCAGGAACTACTGGAGAGAGTGGAACAAAAAGGAGTTAGGCATTCTCATCCCGCCGGCTGTAATAGGTGTGTTCGTGGGTGTCATCATTATTAAAATGGTTCCAGACACCATGTTTAAAGTCGGTGTGGGCGTTGTGGCCATACTCTTTTCTTCCTACCACATAGGAAAATCAGTCTTTAAGAGAAAAGACAGGCGTCTGAAGCCGGTCGGGCAGTCCGCCAATAGCAAGAAATACGTGACGTTACTTTTTGGATTTCTCGGAGGAACGGCAAGCACTGTCATCCATGCCGGGGGCATGGTTATGTCCATTTATCTGCTTCAACGGCCGGTGGATAAGAGGGTCTTTGTTGGGACCCTCGTAGTATTTTTTGCTGTTCTCAATTTTCTCAAGATAGGCGCATATCTAAAAATCGGCATAATGAGTTCCGAGATTGCCTTGCTGGTGGCTGCAATGTCTCCCATCATTATTTTTGGGGGATGGTTTGGGAACTTCCTGAACAAGCGATTCTCTCAAGACTTGTTTAGGGTTATTGTGCTCATGATCATCTTCCTTATCGGGATGAAACTTATGTTAGCCGGGCATTAATATCCATAACAGTAATATATGATTGAACGAGCATAGAGGTTTTGTACTCACCAGGACCCATAGGATCACCTGCGACCGCATTTGAAAAGTTGTTCTAATGAATCGCTGAGGGAACTGCCATGTGATAGGGAAGCACCAGATTGTGGAAAATGCCATCAACATAAACCACCAGCTATGAGGACCGTCGCATCCGGGGAGCTGCCGCGCATCTGGCAGGGTTGCCGCCCATAGAGGAGAGGAAGAGCGGAAGGGATCAGAGGGTTTCCTTCTGGATGAGATAATGGGAAGCATGGCCAATTTGGATACCTGGCCGCTACCCTGAGATCAGATACGAAATCGTTTCCAAAACGCTCTGTTTTCATCTTGCCAATCCTTTCCGAATTTTGTGTCATAATATCCTACGAACCTATCCAGCCAGCGCTCCAAAAAGCCACTATTTTCCTTCTTGGCCTCAAGAACATCCTTTAAATAAATAGCAATATCGGCCATTTTTTCCTTGGGCACATAAAAGGCAGCCCCCCTTTGAAATGATTTTACGGTATCATCCACACTCAGTCTGTGACCCGTAAGCATCAATGCGATGACGTTTTTTTCGTTGGCGATGTTCAGCAATTGATACCCGTCTACCCCCATAATATCCAGTATGCCGATATCGAAATATTCGTTTTCGAGATGTTTCTTGGCTTCCTCAAACGTGTGAGCCTTTACCACCTGACACATGGGCAGTAGCTCCTCCAATGATTCCAAAACATCGTCCTCATCATCCACAATAAGGACCTTTTTACCATCTAACATATGTTTGTTTGTCATCGCAACTCCTTTCTATTCTGGCTTTAGTCGAAATGATCAAGCCTCAGTCCTAAGTTGAATCCATCTGCTGGGTCAAACCCACTCACTTGATGACTACACCGCTCTTATCTCCGCTTTTCGAGACAATTATTCCACGATGAGCCAATTTAGGACTTCAAAGCAAGCCTTATTCTTATCTTTAGTCCATGGATTAAAATCCGGCCAATTTATCCTCACAAAACGTCAGATCATCTATTCCAATATAATATAAAGTTACGTAACCCAACAAAAAAACCTACACTTTGTCAATGGGTTTCCGAACAAGGGGATATGCCTAATCTTTTCATCCGATACTGAAGGGTAGATCTGGGGATCCCCAATAACTGAGAAGCGCCATGTTTGCCTCCAGTGCGCCCTCGACATCGTTCCAATGCCTCTTGAATATGCCTTCTTTCCATTTCGTCTCTTGTCAAAAACTGGCTTTCCTGTGTCGGGCCTTCTTCGCAGTCAAATGGATGGAGAAGGCGTTGGATATCCGCTTCCGTAAGCTTTTGACCGTTACTGAGAATCGTTATTTTTTCAACAGCATTCTGCAATTCCCTGACATTCCCAGGCCAGTGATACTGACGGAGCGCGTCCATTGCCGATGAGGAGTATTGTGCTTCAGGCCTTTGCATAATTTTTGCAAAATTGGAGGAGAAGCATCTGACTAAAAGCTCGATGTCTTCAAAGCGTTCTCTCAACGGTGGAATCTCAAGAAGGATTGTGTTGATGCGATAAAAAAGATCACGACGGAATTTCCCGGCCCTTATGTTTTTTGTCAAGTTCTGATTCGTGGCGGAAATGATTCTGAAATCAGCTGAGATGGGAGTGCTTTCTCCGACTCGTTCAAAGGCCTTATCCTCAAGCACCTGCAGAAGTTTCGCTTGGTTTTGCAGAGGGAGCTCTCCTATCTCATCGAGAAAAATAGTTCCCCCATTCGCCATCTCAAAACGCCCTATTCTTTTAACCGTTGCACCGGTGAATGAACCTTTCGCGTGTCCAAAGAATTCGCTCTCAATCAGTGATGAGGCTAACGACGCACAGTTCACTTTAACGAACAGGTTCTGGTTTCGTGGACTATGATTGTGTATGTATCTTGCAACAAGATCCTTCCCGGTTCCTGTTTCGCCAACAATCAATACCGGAGCGGTTGATTCTGCAACCAAATCCATATCATTCTTGAGTTTGCTCATCTTTCGGCTCGTAAAGTAGAAAGCCTCATTTGCCCTATTTATTTTTTCTAATACGAACCCCTTCTGCTTTTCAAGCGCCTCATTGATATTTCTTAGCTTCTCATAAGAAAGCATATTGTCAATTGCAATAGATACTTGTTTACACAATTCTTCCACAAAACCAGTCAATTCCACTATGTTTTCTGGACATTTCTTGAAAGAGCAATGCAGCGAACCTATGATTTTATCTCGAATAATAAGGGGAAAGGCCATCGTGGATGTTAGACCTGCCATGAGCATAGAATCAGCCGAAGTCCAATGCGCAACACTTGAGAGGTCTTGGATAACGATCGGTTTTCCTGATTCTATAACCATATTGGCAACTGCCCCTGCTGATAAAGGGCGACTCGTTTCACAGCTAATTCCATTCGGTTTAATTCCTTTTGCAGTCGCAAAATAGGTAATGGAGCTGTCCATGGGGTCGTAAAGCTGAATGCTGCAACGGTCGCAAAGACAAACCTTCGTGAGCTGGGTGGCGATTGCTTCAAAAAGGCCTTCCCGTGTTTTCTTTGTAATAATGGCATTGTTAATGTTCAATAAGCATTCATATTTTTGTTTCGATTGCCAAGGCATTTGCTCCTCCAGTGCGAAGGTGATTTTGGTGAGACTATCAATTCTTATAATGAAATTGAAATAATTGTTCAAGCCCAAAAGTCGGCGGACAAATCGAAAATTCGTCTATTTGAGGCACAATTTTGGGCAGCGAATTAATATTAGCAATAAAATAAATATGTTATGCTTAAAAAGGATGCGGCACAGAATTTGCTGGAACGAGTGCGAGTATGGGGAATACTTCGGTTCAAAAAATTGATATCAAATGTGATGAGCATAAGAAAGAGTTGATCGGTATGGAACCGCTCGATTGTGGTACATATTTGGTGAAGGCCGTCTTGTATTAGGATTTGGCGGTCGTAATGAATGAAAAGGAGGAGGAGATACATTTATGCCCAATAGTCACGTGATGTCCGCAGACGCCTTTAGAACCAGGAGTCAAATGTGGGACGCAACAGGCATGTGGGCCTGGGTACTCCATCGAATTACCGGTCTTGGCCTTGTGTTTTACATCATACTGCACACGATCCTCATGGCAGGATCTCTTTTGTCCGGCAAAGAGGATTTTGATTCAACTCTATCGATTTTAATGGGCCATCCTGTTTTCGAATTTCTGGATATTCTGTTGCTTGGAACAGTGCTTTACCATGGTCTCAACGGTATTCGAATATTGTTGTTCGATATAGGCATAGGCGTAAGGGTTCGAACTCAAAAGGACCTATTTTGGATATTCATGGGTGTAGGGGCCATCCTATGGTTTTGGTCCATTTTGCTAAAACTCGGTTGGTGAGGAGGCCAGCGAATGCATGCTTGGACGTGGGTTTTACAAAGAATCAGCGCCGTTATCTTAATCATTGCCGTAGGATTGCACATAGGATTTCTTCACTTCTCCAATGCCGGAGAAGCCCTCAATTACGGAGAAATTGTTGCCCGCCTCAAGACGCCGGTTCTCATCGTGTTCGATATTCTGCTGTTGATCTTTGGTCTATACCATGCCTTGTACGGCTTATATTCTGTTTTCCTCGACTTTGATTCCGGGAAAAAAGAAAGAGTGGTTGTGCTGGGCCTCCTCGTCTGCGTGGGACTGGGTATTGTGGGTTTTGGAATTTTCGGCCTCCTTTGCACTGCCCGTTCGCTTTGAACGGTTCATAAGGAAAGGGTCCATTTGTTGGAGATAAAAAATGTATAAGCCACTGCAAGTAAAGGTTTTCCGTTTCAACCCTGAGAGTGACGTCGCACCCAAGTTTGACGATTTCGAAGTGCCTGTTTTCGATAATATGGCTGTGTTAGATGTAGTTATTTATATTCAAAATTACCTTGATCGCTCACTTTCTTTTAGGTTTTCTTGTCGTATCGGGATGTGCGGGTCGTGCGCCATGTATGTGAACGGCAGGGCCCGTTTGGCCTGCAGGACCCAGGTATCTTCTCTAAAGACCCGGGACATAACCATTATGCCGCTCCCTAACTTCCCTATCATCCGGGATCTGGTTGTTGATATGGAGCCGTTTTTTGATAAATGGAAAAAGATAAAGCCTTATTATGTTCCCAAAAGGGAATTGGATGAACCAGTCACTGTCCAGCCCAACTCAAATGAACGGGAGTTCATCGATGATATGCTGGATTGTATCAGTTGCGGCTGCTGCTATTCGGCTTGTTCCATGGTCGCGACCAACAAGGACTATTTAGGGCCGGCCGCACTTAACAGGGCCTACACCTTAATTGCCGATAAACGGGATGCCATAAGGGTTGAAAGATTGAAGGTCGTGGATCGATCATACGGTGTTTGGCGCTGTCACACACAGTTCAATTGTGCGGAAGTCTGCCCCAAGAATATTGTTCCTACCCGGTCTATTCAGAACTTGAAACGACGTTGTGTGTTGAAAAAGTTCGGGATATTCAAGTGAAGGACGTCAAATAAGGAGTGAATGTATTGTGGAAGTATTGAAGGCCGATATATTGATCCTTGGCGCTGGGGGTGCAGGACTCTTTGCCGCCTTGCACGCATACGACAGGAATCCTCGTCTCAAGGTCGTCGTGGCGACGAAGGGATTGATCGGGAAGGGTGGATGCAGCAGGATGGTACAGGGAGGCCTTAATGTGGTCTTGAACGAGAAGGATTCCTTGGAGAACCATTTTCAAGACACCCTCAAGGGCGGCGGGTTCATCAATAACCAGGAACTGGCCTGGACGTTGGTGAGTGATGCCCCTAAAGCGGTTCACGAACTGGAGGTCAAGGTTGGGTGTTTCTTTGATCGCGGTGAAGATGGAAAAATTCATCAGAAGCCTTTTGCAGGCCAGTCTTTTGACAGGACAGTTCATGTGGCTGACCTGACAGGGATCCAGCTTATCAGCCGGATGACGGATCAAATATATGCTCGGAATATACAGGTGCTTGAAGAAACTAGGGGGCTTGATTTACTGAGTTCTAAGGACGGGCATCGAATCGTGGGGGCACTGCTATCCGATATCAGGACCGGAGAGATCTTTGTTGTGAACGCCAAAGTGACGATTGTTGCCACGGGGGGCTGTGCATCAATGTACAAAATCTCAGCTCCGTCTTTTGACAAGACCGGTGACGGGATGGCCATTTGTTTCAGGGCCGGGGCTGAATTCGTTGATATGGAGATGGTCCAGTTTCACCCAACGGGCCTGGTCGCCGGACGATCCCGATTGAACGGCAGTCTCCTGGAAGAAGGTCTCAGGGGTTCCGGCGCCAGGCTCTATAACGGACTGGGTGAAAGGTTTATGGAACGATACGATCCTGTGCGCCTGGAAAGATCGACTCGAGATCGGGTTGCGCGCTCCAGCTTCATGGAGATAATGGCAGGAAGAGGGACGGAGAACAACGCAGTATATCTGGATGCAAGTCATCTGGGAGCCGAATTTGTGGAGCAAAAATTCCCGGGCATGGTGGAAAGGGTAAAGGATATCGGAAAAGATCTGGCCAGGGAAAAGGTCGAAGTGACCCCCACAGCGCATTACCAGATGGGAGGAGTCAGGATAGATACCCAGTGCCAAAGCAATTTAAAGGGTCTGCTGGTGTGCGGCGAAGACGCAGGCGGGGTTCATGGAGCGAACAGACTTGGGGGGAACGGCATCTGCGATTCAACGGTGTACGGCCGGAGGGCCGGTGATGTTGCAGCGGCCCTGGCATCCGAAGAAGATATTCACCCCTACCAGGAAACCGAGGCTGAAAGGATGAGAATGGGCTGGCTTAGACCCTTCTTGCGGGAATCTGGGGAGAATGTTTATGAAATCCGGGATGAGATTGAAGATCTCATGTGGGAAAAGGCGGGCTTGCTCCGTACAGGCAACAAATTGACGGAGGCCGCGGAGCGCCTGGACTACTTCCTGGAAAAGATTGATAGCGCCAATGTGGCGCACAGATATTTGGCTCATTACAATATGGAATGGAACAATATCATTGATGTGACCAACCTGATTACCGTGTGCAGAATGGTTGTAAATTCCGCGCGCTGCAGAGAGGAGAGCCGAGGCGCCCACTACAGGGAAGATTTTCCAGAAACCGATAATGAGAAGTGGTTAATCAATATCTATCAGACAAAAGGAGAGGGCTTTCATCTAAATTTGACGCAAAAGCCTGTTGTTCTGAACCGTTTCAGGAGGGATGACATAGAAGACCGTTTTTTTGAGAAAGTCAAAAAGAAATGAGTCCATTTTGTTTCAAGCTTTGATACATCCATTCTGGACTTTCCTCCGCTGTTTTCAAGGGGGGCCTGCGATCCTGCGTCGGAAACGCTGAAGGTCGGACAATGGATATGTGTCAAGCTGTTATCTCGGGGTTGCGGTTGCTGTCCTGGGCATGAAAATATCGCTCAGAAAGCTGGACGAAGTCGGGGGCAGTGCAATTGTGCTGATTTGTGCCATGAAGTGGTCTTCTGGCCGTGTTCGCACTGGCCATGATTAAGATGACCATGACCTAAGGGGTGAAATCGATGTTTGTTGATGAACGGATCTATACGCTGCACGCGGGTCAGGTGCCTGTTTTCCTCAAGCTCTATGAGGAGGAAGGAATGGAATGCCAGTTGCGCATCCTGGGTAAGATGGTGGGCTATTATTTTACTGATATAGGCACGCTGAACCAGATCGTGCATATGTGGGGGTACGAAAGCCTCGATGACCGGTTTGAGCGCCGCAAGAAATTGCAGGCCTCTCCCGAGTGGCAAGCCTATGCGAAAAAAATGCGCCCACTAGTGACGCATGTCGAGAACAAGATCCTCGTGCCGGCACCGTTCTTTAAGGTGCCCTAAAGCGCCCGCGTCTGGAACTCGGCAACATCGTGCGGAAGCCGGTCACACCCAGGCCAACCTCGCAGACGATCCGGAAACGCTTGGCATATTGCGGGTAGGTCATCAGGCCGGGAGCGGACTCGGCACTGACTGCATTTTACTGGCTTTCCAACTGGAGTCACGCCTTAGGCTCCCCCTGTCGCTTGGAAAGCAAGTGGATGATTTCATGATAAGGATTTTCCATCCACAATGGAGGGGGGTGATCCGGAGAATCGTGGCGGGGGTTTGGGATCGGCGATTCCGGCACATTGCACTGATTTTTGGAGAGTCCCCGCGGGGCGTAAACCGGCGGGGATTTTTGTTGATGCAGGCGATCTGAAGGGCAATGATCGGCTCCTGCCGGACATTTATCAGGAAAGAGATCAAAAACGCACCCGCGACAATGGCAACCATTGTCTGCTTGTCTCTCTCCCTGTGAAGCATGTTCGCCAATCCCCCGATGACCGCCATGACAAAAGAAACAATGGAAATCAACTATCGCACTTTAAAGACCTCCCATCTTCGTGTCCCATCCGGTAATCTACCGTTCAGGATTATGAGTCGTATCGGCTGAACAGAAGAGAGGCGTTCTGGCCTCCGAATCCAAAGCTGTTGTTGATGGCTTTTCTTATGTCTTTGCGGATGGGCTTCTGAGGAACATAAAAAAGATCGCAGCCTTCACCGGGGTTTTCCAGGTTGATGGTGGCGTGAATTCTGCCGTTTTCAATCATCAGCGCCGTGGCAATGGCTTCGATACCCCCCGAAGCGCCGATCAAATGGCCTGTCATGGATTTGGTGGAGCTGACGGCGACGGTTTTTGCGGCATTTCCCAGTGCGTTTTTGATCGCCAGGGTTTCGATGGGGTCGTTCAATGGCGTGGAGGTGCCGTGGGCATTGATATAATCTATTTCCTCAGGCGACACCCGAGCTCTTTTCATGGCATCTTTCATGGCTTGTGACTGCATGTCCGGTTCGGGGTTGGGTGCGGCTATGTGATAGGCATCTGATGAGGCGCCGTAGCCGGAGAGTTCACAGTAAATATGCGCGTCCCTTTCAAGTGCATGGTTCAGCTCTTCTAAAATGATGATGCCGGCGCCTTCGCCCATGACAAAGCCGTCCCGGTCTCTGTCAAAAGGCCGCGAGGCTTTTTCAGGGTCGTCATTCCTTTTGCTCATGGCGTTCATGGAGACAAAACCGCCGAATACGAAAGGGGTAATGCATGCGTCCGCGCCGCCTGCGACCATGATCTTCTCTTCGCCCAGAAGAATTTGCTTGTAGGCCTCTATAATGGCATGGTTTGCGGATGCGCAGGCGGTGGAGACACTGCAGGCGATCCCTTTGATGCCGAAAGTCATAGTGACGTTCACCGGTACGGCGCATATCTGTACATGCGGCAGAGCAAAGGGGGAAACCCTTTTGGGGCCATTGTGTTTCAGGAACCGTCTATACCACTTTTCGCAGAGATCCATATTCTGAGCGCCGATACCCAGGATGCATCCGATGCTGACGGGATTCGTGTTTTGAACCACGTAAGTGAGACGTCCTTTTTCAATCTCAACGGCATCGAGTTTAAATCCCGCGTCTTCCAGCGCCAGACGGGTCGCGGCCATGGCAAATTCGGAGGTCCTGCCAAGATACCTGAAATCCTTATTTTTGTGCAGGTAATCGGTCAGGGAAAACCCGTCAATGGGGCAGGCGACCCGGCAGGGGTATTGATCCATTTCCCAACCTTCAAAGTGAATATTTTTGGCGCCGGATTTACCCTCTAAAAGGGATTCCCAGTAAGCTTTTTTTCCGATACCGATGGGGGTTATCGGCCCCAGGCCGGTGACGACCACTCTTTTTCGCATGGGTTGTTCCTCTCCCTCACGTATTCAAAACCCTGTTTATAACCGGCTATAACAGAAGATGGGCTTTGGGTCAAATTTTTGGTCACAAAATAAATCACGCCTGATCTTTCAGCCCGAGCCGCTTTTTCAAGTGAGACAGCTTGACCAATGCCTGTTCATAGTCAAAATCATTCAATTTTTCCTCAAGGGGCTCAATAAGGTCTTGAAAGGGCGTGCCTCCCAGCAGCGATTTAAGCCTGGCAAGGACCTGGTCCGCATCCAGGCTGGATGCTTCAAGCAGGGCCTTCAGTTCCCCCATGAGGGAATAAAAGGGACGCTGTTTTTAGGTTGGCAGAGAAGACACCTGTGTGATAGCTGTGGATGATGCCAAGACGGAGAGTCGTTGTACAAGCCTGCGAATGCACACACTCAGAATTTTCCAATGAGTCGCACCGGGGCGGGCTTTGAAACCGTGAATGGTTACGGACTACCATCTGAGCCCGGACTGACGCTCGATCCTTCGTTCCAAGGCTCTCTTCAAGGCCGGCTCCCTCCCATAAATAATAATCCGCTTCCTGGCCCGGGTGACCCCGGTATAGACGATCTCACGGGTGAGGAGGCGGTGGGCCTCGTCCGGTGGGAGCACTAACAGGACATCATCGAACTCCGAGCCCTGGCTCTTGTGCACGGTCATGGCAAAGGCCAGTTCCCAGGGGGGGAGCACATCCATGGAAAAGGCGATATACGAGCCTAAACGGGGAAAGAAGGCCCGGTAGGCCCCGCCCCGGTCGCGGATCACCACGCCCACGTCGCCGTTAAAGAGTTCCTTGGCATAGTCGTTGCGGGTGATCATGATCATGGCCCCGGCAAAATAGCCCTTCTGCACCCAGGCCGGATGCCCAATCTCAGGGGCCAGCCGGCCGGCGATCTCCCGATTGATCCCCATGCACCCGTAGATGCCGTTTCGCACCAGCGACAGGACCCTCGCCTCCCGCACCCTTTGAAAGATCCGGTCCAGGATTGTCCGCCCCGGCTCGGAATGAAGAAGATGCCCCACCTCCATGCGGCCGGCCTCTCCTGTCAGGTCCTTAAAATTCCCGTCGTCATCCTCAATCGGGCTCAGGTAATGCTGTTCGACCCACATCCGAATGTGATGCCGCCACGCCTGAATGCCTTCATTCTGCACAACCCCCCACTGATCCGGCGACAGTTGAAGGGCCGATTGGAAGGAGATCGGCGCATATTTAGGAAAGTTCCCCCGGTTGATCTCCTCGGCCAGATCTACCAGGTTGCGGCCGGAACGGTACACGGTCTTGAGGACCACCAGACGCCCCTTGAACCGCTCGGCCCGGGTGCTGTCGGGGATCATCTCGGCAAAGACGGCCCCGGCCTCCACGGACGGTAGCTGGTCCTTGTCCCCCAAGAAGATGAGCCTTGTCTTGGAAGAATCCACGGCCCGCAGAAACCGCTCCATCATGATCACGTCCACCATGGAGACCTCATCCAGGATGATGACCGATGCGGGAAGGGGATGGGTCTCTCGATAATAGAAGTCATGGTAAGACCTGCGGTATCGCAGCAGTTTGTGGAGGGTGCTCCCCTTCAGGTTGAGGAGTTCCCTGTCGCAGTCGGCAGGCGAGGCGATGGTGTGAATCGCCTGCTGAATCGCCTCGGTCATTCGCTGGGCGGCCCGGCCGGTTGGGGCACCTAAAAGGATTCCCTCAGACTTGACGCCTGTCCGTATCAGACAGCGAAGCATGTTGACCATGAGCGAGGTCTTGCCGGTCCCAGGGCCGCCCGACACGATACAAAACTGAGATCCAAGCGACAGCCGAAGGGCCTCCGCCTGGCGCGCGTCCCGATCGATCGGCCTGCCGCCCTTCCCCACACGAATGGAGCAATCCGGGACGTATATCTCCTCAATTATCGACGCAATGTCGCTTTCAGATGCCCTCAGCGATGGTTCCGCCTGCAACAGTCTCTCCATCCGTCGTCTTAAGAGGGTCTCGTGGACGTAGAACTTCTGAAAATAGAGGAGATCTTTGCCTCTGCTCGTAGAGAGAACCAGCGGCAGATACGCATCGCCATTTTTTGTGATGAGCGCTGTATACCTTTCCTCTGAGAGGTTGGAAAGAAAGGACGTTGCCGTTTCCTCTGCCTGTCCGGCCTCCAGGAATCTCATCAGCCGAGCGCGCAGCGCCCGTTCTTCGAGGTCCACACAGAGGCTCCCTTCTTCAAGCGCCGCGAAGAGGCTCATGAGCACGGCCACAAGGGGGGCCTCATCCCGGCATCCGCCCAGTTCCAACAGATCGCGGATCGTCAGATAGTCGAGCAAAGGGAGTTCCAGCCTCCACGAAGCGGCATAGAGATGCTTCATGGCCCCCGCATCCTCGCCCGGTATGCCGAGATCCGAAAGCTGGTCGAGCAACTGTTCTGCTTCTCTGACTGTTTCTGTCATTGCATCCCTTCAGGGGTTCAGGGGTTCAGAAGCTCGCCCATCCTGTTGGGTTTCGCTTCGCTCTACCTAACCTACGAACCGTCATAGCATCCGTTTAGGGTTCAGAGGTTCGGCGCTGCAAGCTGAAGGCTCATCAACGCAACAAACCCAACGAACTGCATGAACCCAATGAACTCCATGAACTCCATGAACTCCATGAACCCAATGAACCCACACCCCCTATCCAGCATCAAGTATCCAGTATCAGCCCCATCTCCTCTTCAAGCTGCTCCAGCGAGCCCAGTCTTACCGCCGGGGCATAGTAAATCCCGTCTCCCGTGCCCCCTCCCATGCCCCGCAAATAGAAGTAAAACACGCCCCCCCAGTGCTTCGTGGAATCGAACCGGTCGCCCAGGGACTGTCTCAGCCAGCGCAGGGCAGCGACCGTATAGAGCCTGTACTGGAGGTGATAGTCTGCATCGGCCATGCTCTTTGCAATGGACTCCTGGTTGTAACCGGTCTCGATATAGTTGGATTTCCAGTCGGCCACATAGTATTTTCTCCCTTTTCTGAAGATCAGGTCGATGAACCCCCGCACAAACCGATTCGGCGCCCCCCGCCCCGTCATGGACCTGATGCCGTCCGTGGTATTCGAAACCGAGTAGTAAAACGCCGCTTCGTGGAGGCGGTTTTCTGGCGCGAGGCGGGAAAGGGTAAACCCGTCGCCTAAGGGAGGGATGGGCGCTGTCAGGGTGTTCCAGAGGATTCGGCATACCGAGTCTTGCCATCGCTCATCCACCCGATGGGCCGCCATCTGTCCCAGGATGACATCCCGTGTGCCGGCGTCTTCCAGGAGACGCCTGGCCGCATCCCTGGCTTCCAGCCCTGATCTCAGGACCACGCCGTAATCGATACGCTCCAGGATCCCGTGAAACATGAGGCCCACATCGGTCCCGCCCGGAATCTCGTCCGACGGCCTCCCCTCCGGTACAGCCCCCATCTCCCAGGCCCGAACGACCTCATCCGCCTCTTTCTCCTCCTGCGCAGCCTGAAACGAGATATCTTCTGCGGCCATGTCGTCTGCTCGGGCCCTTTCCTGATGCAGGCTCGAAAAAGAATCCACCCGGATCTGTCTCCCATCATAGCTGTCCGGGATCAGGAGGTCTTCGAAGCCCGTGACCTCGGGGATCCTTCCCTCTCGGCTGACTGTCACAGGCTGGACGCCCGGTGTCACATCACCGACAGGATGACCGGCTATCAACCAGAGGACATCCCTGTCGCCCCGATCTCTGGGAAACGCCTCAACCAGGACCGGAGAAAGGAGCGTACATACCGGCCCGAGCCAGGGAGCATCCTTTTCGAAGAGGTAAAACGGCAGATAGAGCTTGAACTGCGCACGGGTGGCAGCCACGTAATAGAGCCGCTTATCCTCATCGGTCTTTTCCAGTTGGTGCCTTCCGCCGCCTGATTTGCCCAGGTCTATGATCCGCGTGATTTCTCCTGAGACCTTGCCCTCTCCGATCGGGTGATAGACATGATACGCATCCTGGTGGGACATGGGCTGGGTCAACCCGCCCGCAACGAAGACCACAGGGAACTGGAGTCCCTTGCTCACGTGCATGGTCATAATCTGGACCTTGCCTGACTCGGTCTCTATCTGGTGGATGTCCACCCCCTCATCCGCCTCCCAGGCTACATTCCGATGCAGGTCCAGCAGGGCGGACAATCCCCGGAAATCGAGGTTCTTCCGGTAGGCGACCTCTTTCAGATATTCGAATATCTGGCGGTAATTGGTGTAGGCCCGATCCCATCCGATCCCCCTGGCCCCACGGGCAAGGAGGCCCGAGTCTTCCATGATCGACTGGAACAGATAGCCCCATCTGCGCATCATGGCGTATCCGTTCCATCTAAAGAGGATCTCTTTGACCGGGTGGGTGGGCGGCATCTCCTGATACCCGTACAGGTCCCGGACCTCTTGCCCAAAAAAGGGAGTCAGCAATCCCTTTTTGACAGCCGAACTGTCTCCAGGGTCCAGTATGGCGTGAAAGACGAGGCTGGTATACACCGCTTCATCGGAGGCAAAAAGGCCCGGTTTCTTGTAAAAGGCATAGGGGACCTTTCTTCTTTTCAGCTCATCCTCCAGGAAGGGGACATCCGATTTGCCCCGCACCAGGATGGCCATGTCCCCGAATCCGATGGAACGCTCCCCACCCACCTTCTCCCGAATCCGTATCTTGGACCCTGCCAGATGGATGATCTCCTGTGCCACGAATCGCGCCAATCGGAGCTTGGCAGGCCTTGGAGACGGGGAATGGCTCAGATCCACGATA
>Ga0172370_10002180_pt1 | contig 28592 bp, 25 predicted proteins | sample LakKiv5m_FD_114538 | JGI IMG/M metagenome (GOLD analysis project Ga0172370, IMG submission 114538) | Freshwater microbial communities from Kabuno Bay, South-Kivu, Congo - kab_022012_11.5m | ecosystem: Environmental > Aquatic > Freshwater > Lake | place: Democratic Republic of the Congo...
CACCCGGATTGCCGCCCATCCTTACAAACATCTCGACCAACTCCTGCCCTGCAACTGGAAAGCTGCATAGTTTTCAAAGAACAAAAAAGCTCAATTGCAAGGTGTAGTTCACCGGTGGCTTACAGCAAATTAAAGGCATTGGGCGGGGTGGAATCAATCGTAAAAATACCGTCGCTTATGTCTTCTGCCAAAACCCCATTACTTGCATCTTTGGCTTGCACCTTTAATAGGATAGAAGATGAATTTAAATTGGGTACAGTCCAGTTGTAAGAACCATTGTTGGGTGCATTGGCTATAATAGTGTTTGGGTAGGTAATTCCCCAATCGGTAGAATATAGGAGGCTGATATAATTAACCGAAATGCCGGGCTTTGACTGCCATAATATTTGATGAACACTTCCTCCAGCCCAATACTCCCCGCCGTTAGGATTAGAAATATTTATACTCTTATAATTTACTCTTTGAGCGTATATGTCGGGATTTCCGTTGCGCCCATCAGACCAAGTAATAATGGCCCCGCCACTACCATCACTTATCAAATTGGGATTCTGCTGAATTGCATCGGCCGTGCAGATAGGTACCCCGTTGGCAGTCCAGATGATATTGCCATTAGCATCAACCCACTGGGCGTAAATATCATCAGCAACTCCTCCGCGATAAACTTGCCACGTAATAATAGCCCCTCCAGCGCCATCACTTGTCAAATTGGGATTCTGCTTAAATTCATCGGTCGTGCAGATAGGTACCCCGTTGGCCGTCCAGATCATATTGCCATTAACACCAACCCGCTGGGCATAGATGTCATTATTACTACCACGATAATCCTCCCAGGTGATGATGGCTCCGATCATGCCGTCGCTTATGAGATGAGTATTGTACTGGCTAGAAGTTGGGCAGATGGCCACTCCATTGTTAGTCCAGAGCATTACGCCTCTGACACTTATCCGCTGGGAGTAGATTTGATATCCCCAACCTAGATATCGATAGCGGCCGTCTTCCCAGGTGATAATAGCCCCTCCAGTGCCATCACTAATCAAATTGGGAGAGATTTGATCATCATTGGCCGTGCAGATGGGCACCCCACTGGCAGTCCAGATGATATTGCCATTAGCATCCACCCGCTGGGCATAGATGTCAGGACTATACGTACCACTGCGATGATCCTGCCAGGTGATGATGGCTCCGCTAACACCGTCGCTTGCGAGATAAGGATTTTCCTGAGAGTCCTTAGCAGTGCAGATGGCCACTCCGTTGCTTGCCCAGAGGACATTACCATTGGTATTCACCCGCTGGGCGTAGATATCAGGGTAGAGAAGATTATTGCGATAATCTTGCCAGGTGATAATGGCCCCGCCAACGCCGTCACTCACCAATTGGGGATTTTCTTTAAACCAATCCCTTTCGCCTGAGCAGATCGCGATACCATCCGCTGTCCACAGGACGTTGCCATTAGCATCAACTCGCTGAGCGTAGATTGGCTCAGGATAAACGTTACTCCGCCAGGTGATGATGGCCCCGCCAGCACCGTCGCCTACCAACTGCAGAGATAACGGTTCATCACTGGCGTGGCCGATGGCCACTCCATTGCTTGGCCAGAGGACATTACCATTGGCATCCACGCGCTGGGCATAAGGGACATAATAACCACTGCGGTAGTCCTGCCATGTGATGATGGCTCCGCCAAAACCGTCTCTTACCAACTGGGGAGCGTCTTGAGAATCCTTGGCTGAACATATAGCCACGCCGTCAGGCGTCCATTGTACTTGGGGATAGGAAATAGAGACAATGAGCAGCGTCAATAAAAATGCAGCGGCCAACGAAGACATCTGTTTTGCGAGAAACATGAGCACCTCCCTTTTAAAATTTCCACTTCATATAGTGTGTCGGACTACCAAATGATTGACATTTTTCTCACAGCGCCAAAACTGCCTGCTTCAATGCGATAAAAGTAAACACCGCTGACCACCCGGAGACCACTTGCGTTTAAGCCATCCCACTTCACTTTATGAAAGCCTGCCTGCATCTGTTCCGAAAGCAACGTCCGCACTTCCTGCCCGCTGACGTTAAAAATGCGCAAGGTCACGTGTTCAGGTTTAGGCAGAGCAAACTCGATGAAGGTTGCGCCATTGAACGGATTGGGGTAATTTTGCCCAAGGTCGAACTTGGCCGGTGCGGCAGCCATATCCAGAGCCGATTGAGCGGCAGTTGCGCCTGCTCCGTTTGCTGCAACCGGAACGGAGGGCAGAATGGTAAACGGCGCGTTGCTCACGTCCATGCGCGTACCGTCTTTGGCATCTGCCACCATGACTAAGCAGTGGGTGGAAGGCGTATTGGGCACGATCCACCAATTGGAGCCGGCGGCGTCCTGATGTTCGGCAAAGGCTGTCCAGGTGGCGCCGTTGTCCGTGCTGTAGAACAATCGCACAATGCCGTTAAAGGCGTATTCCTTCCAGGTCACCACGTAGGTGCTGCCGGCAAGGATTTGCTCACCGCCGTTTGGTTTCTGCAAAGTAATGTTCACCAGCGCCGGCTTGACCACGGCGAAGAATCCCCAATTGACATCGTAAGGCGCACCGGAAGCATCGGAGACGCGGATCACCAGCTTGGCGATTTTGTAGTAGCTGGGCACGTTCCAAATGAAGGAGCCGTCGTTATCCGTGTTCTGAGCTAATGGCACTGCGAATGTCGCGCCGCGGTCCAAGGACAGGTCGATGTTGACCTTGTTAGAAATGTTGGCTGAATTCCATTTGATTTCAAAGGCCGATCCAGGAATAATCACGTCGCCATAGATCGGGCTGACGAGATCGATCCACTTTTGCGGGGCATCAGCATAAGTGGCTGCCAAGTCATTAGTGATGACGATACGATCCAGCTTGGTGTGCTTTTCCCGGTTGCCGATTTTGAGAACGTGATTGCCGGCGGTGAAATTAAAGAGAACCGGATCCACCTCGGCAATTTCATTGGCCTCGCCGGTGGCGCCGCGATCGGAAATCCAATCCCATTCCCATTGGTTGTGTTTGTGGATGTCCCAAATGAAAGGCTCGCCGCCGTCCACGGAGACGAAGAAGGAATTGGTGTACTGATCCATGCCGAGAATGCGTCCCCAAACAACGTAGGTGCCCGCCGTCGGTATGTTCACATTAAATGTCGTCCAGCCGCGCCGGTTGACGTTAAAGCCTTCAACGCATTTGTTGTTAAAAGCTTGCCCGTCGGTGATGATGCGCATTTGACCACTGATTTGGCCGGATTCCGCTTCCATGACGATTTCGACGTTGGCGGCATCCGTGGTGGCATTCCTGGCAGTTTCATTGGAGGAAGCAAGGTCCCATGAAGCAAAGAAAACCAAAGCTGTTAGTGCCAAGCGTGCTCGAATCCATGCGTTTTTCATGAATCGCTCCTCTCATCAAAAGTTAGTTGATTTAATTTGAGTGATTGAACTCAAATGGAAAGCAGCAAAAATTTGGATTGTAGGAAAGAACTATTTGCTGTTTTTTGAAAAATAACCGGGGCTAAAGAATTCATGCTACGAGCTGAATTTGCGGGCGAAAGAACGAATTAGCCCAATTCGGGCGCTACCGTCGTGACGTTCTATGGAGAAACCGAAGCTGCTCTCCCTTTAATCGCGTTGCCGCCTACGCATAGATGGCATCCCAATGGTCACTGAGCGAATGAGAGTAACACTTGTCCTCGCCGTATAGCCATCAGCAACCTACCTGCAAGGGAAGTCTTTTGCAGACAGTACATCGGTCTTTCTGTGAATTTGAAGGATCGCTGCTGTCTGAGGGAGGTTTTGGTACAAGATATATACCGGAGCTTACCCCGTGGAAAAAAAAGTGCGCATCGGGTAGCGTACACCTCAATGCACAGGCCGCAATATCTCTGACAGGGTTGGCAACCCTGTCAGAGTTCATACATAGTGTCTGAACGAAAACACCCTTTCTGGTCATTCCGAGCGAACGGAGTGAGTCGAGGAATCTGGTCAGCGCTTGTATAATTAAACGCCGTCAGATTTCTCACCCTGATGAATCAGGCTTCGAAATGACACTATTTTGAGTTTTCGGTCAAACACTACATAGAGTTCCAGCATGGTCACAGGAACATGTCTTCAACCCTGACGATGCGAATTTTGTCCGGCTTTATGTCCAACGGATAGACCTCGATCTGCTTATCCTCCTCCAAAATCGCCTCCGGCTTGGGAGTGCCATATTTCATTGGACTGGGCTTGTTTTCGACCAAGTCTTTTTTCAACGACTTCGCGTCCTTGGTCACCATGACGATTTTCAGATTCTTGTATTGCAGATTCTTTTTTACCGCTGCGTTGACCTCATCCAAAGTAAGGGCAGCGATCTTTTGCGGAAACATGGTCAAAAAGCTGCCAGGTAGGCCATAGAAATCATCGTCCAACCCAAAGCCCAGCCGGTCCATGGTAGTGGGTGCAAAGTGGAGGTAGTATTTGCCGAGGAATTTTTGCGTCAAAGCGAATTCTTCCTCGGTTATGCCTCTATCCACCAGGCGCTGCAATTCCCGCAATGCGGCGCGCAAGGCAAAATGGTGGGCTTGGTTTTGCACCGGACGAATCCAGATTTGGAAAATCTGCTGCCGACGACCAATATTGTTGGGTGGGAATTGCCGCATGCCGCCGTTGGGATAGGCTTCGATGTAGGAGTAGTCACCATAGTTCATGCCGCGTTTTTCGCGGATGACTTGGAACAGATGGCTACTGGAATTGCGATGCTCACCAAACCAGGAATTGGCTAGCCACATGGAGAAAAAGTCGGCGTCGCTTCGCTGTAGATCGATAGGAAAGCCGATGCTGATGGCGGTGGACTCTGCTTCTTTCTCGATGAGCAGAACCTCGGTGCCCTGAATCGGCTCAGGGGAGGGCGGCAGCGGCAGAGCTGGAGTTGATTCCGGCAAGGCCTTCAGATCCTGGGCGATGCGCCGCTCGATTTCAGGGGTCACTGCACCGGCCATGCCGATTTTGAGATTGCTCTGAGTGTAATGGGAAAGATAGAATTGCTTGATGTCCTCCAAGGTCAAATCACGCATGGCACCTATTAAGCCCTCTTCAGGATGACCGTAGGGAGTGCCGGCAAAAATGAACTGGTTCAAGGCTTCTTTGCCCAGCTCCTCATCGTTACTATAGCGCAGGGTGCGTTCGAGATGGTTCAAGAACTGTGTTTTGATGCGGGTGTAATCTTCTTGCTTGAAGGCCGGTTGCAAAATGGCCTCTTTTAAAAGCTGATAATAGGCCTCCCAATTGTCCTTGTGTACCCGTCCCTCAATGACCGTCACTTCCTTATCCACTTGGGCAGAATAAGAAGCTGCCAGGGGATAAAGCTTGGCCAATATCTGGTCGTAATTGTTGGCCTTGGTGGAAGCGTCCGCCAGCATTTGTGAGGTGATGGCAGCGAGGCCTTCCTTGCCGGTGGGATCATTTTGCGAGCCAACTCGAAACATGAAACGGATGCAAATGCTCGGATCGCTTTGGGAAGGCAGCGTGATGACTTTATCAGATAGCCCTTTGCTACATGAATTCATAATGAAACCCACAGTTAGAATCAACAACAGCAATCGGATCGCCTTCATGATGGACGCCCTCCTTTTAACACCACAACTGTGCGATTTGAGCTGGCAAAGTATTTTTGTGCTGCAGCCAATAGGTCCTGCGTGGCCACCTTGTCGTAGGTGGCGTACAATTGATCAATGGCTTTTATGTCTCCGGTAAGGGCGATGAACCCGGCCAATCGTCCGGCCACGTGATCCGGCGCGTCCAGTCGCAGTAGAAAACCGTACTTGTTGTGGCTGCGTTGATCAGCCAGTTTTTGTTCCGGGAAAGGATTCTTTTGCATCTCCGCAATGGTCTTGTCGATTTCAGAGATGATATTGTCAATATCCTTCTCATCGTTGACCATGGTGGTTATGGACATCAAGCCAGGATCGCGGTTGGCGGAAAAATCCGCGCCGATGAATTGCACTCTTTGCTCGTCAATGACCAGTTTCTTGTAGATGGCGCTGGTTTCGCCAAAAGCCAGGTCGCCAAGCAGGTCACAGGCTGCCACATCGATGTTGTTCGGATCGAAGGCCAATCCCTTATAGGCAATGCTGACGATTGGTAAAGTCTGTCCCGGAAAAGTCGCGGCGGCACGGCGCTCTTGCGTTTGCACCGGCTCAACTGGAATCTGCGGCGGCACATAACCCTTCTTCCAGCCGCCGTAGTACTGCTGCACTTTTTGGAATGTCTCAGCGGGGTCCAAATCGCCGACGATCAACAGCACCGTGTTTTCCGGACGGTAATATCGCCGGTAGAAATCGAGGCTGAACTGGTACATGGTGGGCATGGTCTCGATATCCTCTTTGAAGCCGATGACGCGATGCCGGTAAGTGTGCTTGGTGAAGGCCGTGGCCAAGAGCTTCTCGCTCAAATGCGACCAAGGGCTGGACAAGCTTTTCAGATACTCACCATGTACAGCTCCGGCCTCGGTCTTGAAGGGCTGTTCCTCATACCAAAGATTTTGAAAGCGGTCGCTTTCCAATTTCATCACCACCTCCAAATCCGCTTTGGCGAGATTGATGTGGTAGCAGGTGTAGTCGTCGGAGGTGTAGGCGTTGGCATCCGCGCCCATTTCGGTCATCATGCGGTCGTACACGTCGCCGGGATAGGCCTTGGTGCCGCGAAACATCATGTGCTCGAAAAAATGCGCAAAACCGGTGTGCCCGGGCTCATATTCATCGCGCCCGCCCGTTCGGACGATACTATAGTAGGAAACCAGTCCCGGACTCTCCATCGGGATCAATATGACTTTGAGCTGGTTATCCAGCAGCTTTTCCTGATAAGCATACGGGAAGATGCCTTCTGCTTGAATGTTCGGCGCGCTTGTGCCGGACAAAGCTGCATAGGTAATCAAAATCATTGCCATGAGCCAATGTCCTTTCATAGATGATAGCTCCTATTTTGCTTTGATCTGCACTCGAAAGCTAATTTTTTTGCATGCCAATTTAACATTTTGCTTTTTGAAAGCAAGTTATATATATTTCGGCGTAATTCAATTCTGAATGGTTCTGATGAGGGTAAGTCTCAGGTTGCAGGTTGCAAGGCGCAAGCTACAAGTTGCAAGTGGCAAGCTGCAGGTTCTAAGCCCTCTCAAAGTTCAAGCTACAATGAGTGCTATGGATATCAAAGAGCGTCCGAATCATCGGTTATATATTCAAGTGCTGCGACAAATGTCGCCGGAGGCGAAACTGCGCAAGGTATTCGAACTGTCTGACTTTACCAGACAGCTTTTTGCGCATGGGTTGCGCAGACGTCTTCCAGATTTATCCGAAGAAGATTTCAAGAAGCTGCTTTTAGAACGATTGGAGAAATGTCACAACAGGAATTATTGAATTGAAAGGCATCGATACTATAAGGAAGTCGGGTGGGAACTAAGAAGCTAAATCTGCGCAACGGGAAAGATTGCGCGCCCAAGCTGGAAATAGAAACGTCTTTGCAGAGGATGGAAAAGGAAGCAGAAATAGTTTGACCTGATAATGATCTTTTTATCAAGGAGCCACCCTATGAAGAATTTATCTCGTCGGGAATTTCTAAATAGATCAATAGCGGCCACCGCAGCCCTTGCCGGAGGTGCGTCGATATTAGGGAACGTGCAGGCGAGTCATGCGGTGTCAAAAAAGATAGGCTTGGCAAAACTCGGCAAGTCCGGAGTGATGGTTTCCCGATTAGCTTTTGGCACCGGTACCCATGGCTGGAAGCGTAGCTCCGATCAAACCAGAATCGGGCAACAGGCGTTCATCGATTTGGTGCAGCACGCATACGACAGCGGAGTCACCTTTATGGACGCTGCCGACATATACGGCTCGCACACTTATTTGCGGGAAGCCTTAAAATACGTCCCGCGCGAAAAACTGGTGATCATGTCCAAAATCTGGACCTCCGGCAACGATTGGCTGAAGGTGGAGGATGTTCCGACGACGCTGGATCGCTTTCGCAAAGAGATGGGTGTGGAGTATATCGACATCGTCCTCATTCACTGTCAAACACAACCGGACTGGCCGGAGAAGCTACAAAAGATGCGGGACGAGCTTTCCGAGGCCAAGCAAAAGGGAATGATTCGTACTCATGGAGTTTCCTGCCATAGCTTACCGGCATTAAAAGCGGCAGCGGCTTCGGATTGGGTGGAGGTTCTACTCTCGCGCATCAATCCTGCCGGCTCGCACATGGATGACAAGCCGGAGGTCGTGATGCCGGTGCTGAAGCAAGCACACGATAGCGGCAAGGGCGTGATCGGTATGAAGATTTTCGGTGAGGGAGATTTGGTTAGTGAAGAACGGCGCGAGGCATCGCTGCAATACGTCTGGGGCAGCGGAAACGTAGATGCTATGACAATAGGCATGATTTCCGGTGAGCAGATGAATGATAATATTCGCAGAGTGAATCGAATATTGGCCGGATGACCGGCAAAGTTCAGGTTCCAACTACATTCACCAAAGAGGTGCTTTCCGAGCATGAGAGGATGAGGGTAGATGCACTCTATAGAAATCGAGTGGGATGAATACAGCATCGAACATATCTGGTCACATTTCGTGCAACCGGAAGACGTTGAAGCGGTATTGAGGGGCCGGCATCTTTTCCAGAAAGGTAGACAGCAAACATATTATGCGCTTGGACAAAGTCAGGATGGCCGGTACTTGTTCGTTGTGTTGAGGCGTAAGGCGTCAGGCAGATACCGAGTTGTGACTGCCTGTGAAATGAGCGAATCAGAGCGTAAACAATTTAGAAAGAAGGTGAGGTAACATGGCGAGCTTGCCGAATTTCAAATCTCTAAAGGCAGAGCGTGAATTTTGGGAGATGCACGACGTTTTTGAGGTTCTGGGCGAAGAAGGATGGGAAGTTGCAGAAGCCGGCAATACTCAGATTAAATCGATGTTCGTGACCAAGGTCGGCTCAAAGGGTGCGATGCTCCATGTGCCGCCGGAGTGGCTCAGCCGGATTGGCGCTGGCAAAGGGCAAAAACTCAGGGTGTGGACTGAAGGAAAACGACTGGTTGTAGAACTCGTCTGAGTGGATCGCCTGACATTTTGGATAATGCAGGGCTATGAGTTATCCTATAAAAGCTTGTCGAAAAGATCAACGTCAAGGTATGGAAGCTTCAAAATGACCGTGTGATGGCGGGGACGTGAGCGGTTTTTGCCTTAGCTTCTCATTTCAAAAGCCCCCGCTTGTGCTTTATGGCCCCGTCAGCATCTCGATGACAGCGGCATGTTGCGGGAAGGACGACACCAGATCCTTTCGGTCTCCCAATTTTAAGTCCCTAAAATCGAAACCAGGGGAAACCACACAGCCCACCAAAGAGTAGGTGTTCGGACCGTTCACTGTAGCTCCAAACCAGCATCCAGACGGAATGACCGCCTGAAAGGATTCGCCTTTTTCGGGATCGCTGCCAAGTTGCTGCTGGGTATATTGCCCCTTCGGATCGATGATGTGAATGGTCAGCGAGCTGCCAATGTAAAAATGCCATTGCTCATCGGATTGCAAGCGATGCAAGCACGAGACTTGGCCGAATTCCAATAGAAAGTATATCAGCGTACAAAACGAACGCGGCCCATCATACTGTTCCGGCAAGCTCTCTTTCGCGATGATTTCGCCGCTCCGGTATGTCTCTCTTAACCAGCCGCCTTCAGGGTGAGGGATCAGGCTCAGTTTGTCAATCCAATACTGGGCTGTTTTCATGACCTTGCCGTAACTCTTCTGTCCATAATCACTGCTCGATTTTACCGACTTTATGGTAACGAAAGCAGTCTATCGTGTGGTCGTTTACCATTCCCACTGCCTGCATAAATGCGTAGCAGATCGTCGAGCCGACGAATTTAAAGCCGCGGCGAGTCAGGTCCTTGCTAAGGGCATCGGACTCTGCGGTTTTAGCCGGAATCTCTCTTAGAGACTGCCAAGAATTCATCTTTGGCTTGCCGTCGACAAATCGCCAAAGATAAGCATCAAAGCTACCGAATTCACTTTGGATGGCGAGGAATGCTTTTGCGTTCTGAATAGCAGCATTGACCTTGAGTCGATTGCGAATAATGCCGGGATTGGAGAGGAGCTGTTCGACCTGGCGCTGGTCATAGTTGGCGATAGCCTGAGCATCGAAGCCACCAAAGGCTGCGCGGTAGTTATCCCTTTTCTTGAGAATCCTCTCCCAACTTAAACCCGCCTGTGCCCCTTCGAGGATGAGGAATTCGAATAAGGCGCGGTCATCGTGCAGAGGCACGCCCCATTCCTGGTCATGGTACAAGATTGAAATGTCGGTCGTTGCCCATTGGCAGCGTGGCATGGTCTGTTCCCTTCATTTCTCAGCTTTTCGGCTTATCTCCACTACTCTTACTTTTCTCTTTCAACATTGACAATAAATCTAATTCCTTGTTGTTTAACCTTCTCCACTTTCCCAAGGCAAGATTTCCCAATTCCAACGGCCCGATGTGGGTGCGGATCAGGCGAATCACCTTGTATCCCAAAGCGCCGAGCATCAGACGAATCTGCCGGTTCTTGCCTTCGCAGATTTTGATCTCGATCCAATGCTCCTTGCCGGGAGAATCCAAAGTCCTCACCTGGGCTGGATTGGTGACGTATTTCCCCAAGTCCATTCCACCTTCCAGAATCTTTCGGTGGGGATCTGTGAGTGCCTCATTGATTTGCACCTGGTAAGTTTTGGGTATCTCGCTGCTCGGATGTATGATCCATTCGCCGAGCGGTCCATCATTGGTGAGAAGAAGCAGGCCCTCGCTGTCCATGTCCAGCCGGCCCACGGGGAAAATCCAAGTGCCCAAGTCAGGCAGAAGATCGTAGACGGTAGGTCGGCCTCGTTGATCCTGATGGGTCGTCAAATAACCGACCGGTTTGTGCAGCAGAATGTAAAGCAATCCCTGGCGCTTTGCCACCGGTTGGTCATCAAGAGAAATTATGTCCTGTTCTACATCGACCCAGTAAAACGGATACCGAACGACCTCGCCGTTCACTTTGACCCGTGCGGCCCTTATCCACTCTACGGCTTGCTTTCTGGAGGCAAATCCCAATTTGGAAAAGGCGCGCAACAGCATCACGCGCGTTCCCGGTGATGCTTGATTTTCCCGTTGTTCTGCTGCCATGAGTTAGTTGTACTGCCTTTGCAGGATGCCAATCTTGAATGCCGAAAGGAGAATTGTTCGGTGACGGCTCTATTCAGCAGACGATTCAACGGGAAAATCTAAGAAACCTTTCCTACTTTAGCAATAGAACTTTTTGCACCGAAGACTGCGATTTCGTCGCCAATTGAATGAAATAGCAGCCGCTGGGAGTCTCCAAGCCTTGACGGTCGCGACCATCCCAAAACAGGGTATGCGATCCGGCTTGGAAGCGTTGATTCACCAAGGTTGTTACGATTTCTCCCCGTAGATTAATAACCCACAGGCTTGTTTCCGTGGCTTCCGGCAAGTCGAACTTGATAACAGTGGAACTGTTAAAAGGATTCGGATAGGCGGAAAAAAGCGAGAAATCTCTTGCTGTGTTTTTTGTGACCGATACAAGTTGTGAGTAGGTCGCTGTGCCGTCCGAATCTACTTGGCGGAGGCGATATGTTGCCTTTCCGGTGAGAGGGGTTTTATCGACAAAGAAATAGTCATGTGCCTGCGCGGAGGTGCCAACGCCTTGAACAAATCCTATGCTTGAATAGGTGCCGGGTGAGTACTCGCGTTCGATGTAAAAGCCCAAATTGTTCGTCTCCGATTCGGTTCGCCAAGTCAGCCGGACATTGTCGTTCGCCAAGAGCACAGCTTGGAAAGATGACAGCTCTACCGGCACCGTGCGACTCGCGGACAACATGGAAGTATTGCCGGCGATATCGGTCACTGTCGCAGTAATGAGCTGTTTTGGGACTTCTCCTTGCCAAGAGAAATTGCCGGCGCTGTCCGAAACCACCCTGCCGAGATAAACTTGCGCCTCGTCCTCATCGTCGGCAAAAAGCTCCACAATGCTCAATGGATAGGTCGAGCCGCTCGCCCCCGCCTCATTCGCGCTGAGCAATGCGGGCGGCAAAAGCTCGCGATTGCCGCCCTCTATGGTGATGATCCCAAGATCCCCGTTATTGAAAATCGAATTCTCGGTGATGGTGTTTTGCAGCGTGCTGTCATGACGAACCCACACGCCATATTTCTTGTTTCCGGAAATGACATTCTCGGGTCCGATGACGTTATGGCTGGCGCCATAGGCTAATAGCACGCCGGAATTGTACTCACTTCCCAAGGTCTTTTGAGGATTGCTGCCGAGATAATTGCCATGCACCCAATTATAGCTGGTGCCTTCGTCATCCATGCGCACGGCCGCCCATGGATCGTTTTCAACATCTATGCCGCTGGCGATGATAACATTACCTGGGCCGACCTCGTTGTGAATGGGGAAGCCTTCTATTTTATTGCCAAAAAAGTAGACGCCGTTATGAGAATTGGGGATGAGCCGGGTGGCGGTCGCGTTTGTGCCGATATAGTTGCCGACGAGGCGATTGTGATGACTTGCTTGCCGCATTTGGATGCCGCTGGACAAATTACCCGATATGACATTTCCTGCGCCGGGGACCTCGCCGCCGATCAGATTGTAGGCGGGCCCGGGTTGGCCAAGCTCATGCTCGCCTGGATCGCGTGCGATCCAAACACCGGCCTCGCCATTGCCGAGCGCTGTCTCGCCGTCCGCGCCGAGGCCGATATAGTTCCCTTGTACAACGTTGCTATCGCTGCCAGTGGATTCCAGTCGTAGTCCGGCGCGATAGTTTGCCGAGATGATATTTCTCTCCTCCGGTAAGGGACCGCCTATGACATTGGAGTAGGAGCCGTTGGTCAGCAAGACGCCTTCATAGGCGTCGCGCCGATTACCACTTTCGGCAAAATCCTTCCAGCCGTTTCCTAACGGATCAATCCCGGATTTTTTGACGCCGATATAATTTCCCTTTATGACGTTGTGATGCGCGGCGTCGATGTAGAGTCCTCTCCCATAAAATCCGGAAATGACATTCCGGTCACTCACGCTGCTTCCACCCACAATGTTATGATGCGCTCCCAGGTCGATGCGGATGCCTTCGCTTTTCTTCATGTGATAGCCTTGCATGCCGGAAGCATCCAGACCTAGATAGCAGCCCGTGACGATATTGTCATGTGCATTTTCCCCGCGGAACAAAATGGTGAATCCCTGAAAAGCGCCGATGCTGAGTGCATAGAATTTGTTGTTAGGGGAATTGACGATGAAGCCTTCCAGATCGATGCCGAGATTTTTGCCATAGATCGCAATTTCCAGACCGTTAGGATTGTTAATGCCAATGTTCGTCGCTTGAGATGAGCCATCTATGAACGTGCCGCCGTCCATCATGATTGGCAGAGGAGTGAGAATCTCGATCTTCCATGCTTTCTTGCTGGAATTGTAATTAGGATCGGACGTGGGGATGGCAAAACCCACGGTGTCCGGTCCGGGATTGGCTTCTGCCTGACCGATAGCCCAGGCAAGCGAGCCATCGCCGGTATCCGCCGTGTTGGTGACGAGAAAGGTGGCGCCGTTTGCAGACGAGCCGATGATTAAAAGAGCGCACAACACGATGAATAAGCTTAAAAGGATGTCTCGTTCCACTCGTTGATGATTATACATTTCTTTCACTCCTGTTCCCATTTTGCGACCAGCATTCGGCCTAAAAAAACTGACCACCAAAAGCCAAGTCCGCAACCCGGTAGCAGCTTTAGCCAGCCGAAGAGACTGCTTATATTTGAGACTGGATTATGCCGTCCGACTCGAATCAAACTCTTTTCTCCCAACCTGGCCGGGCGCAATGTTATAATTTCTCACCAGAGTAATATACGGAAAATCCACGATCAATGCAGATTCGATTATAGCCGCAAAACTCAGCTTGACATTGAGACATAATCTTTCTACTTTTTTCCTGAAAACATGAAAGTCTGGCATGATTGACCGAAAGAAGAAAAGCCCTCGACCATTGATGGTTGTCAGCGACGGACACGGTGAGGTGTTTGAAATACCTGAGCTGGAAATGGTGGGAATGAGCTTAGGCTCCGTTCACCGTCCTGCTGAAGAGGAGCTCATTCCCATGCCTTACGGCAGTGCGCTGTTCGAATTGCCGGGAAGGACTCCGCTCGGCTACGACGCGAAAAAAGCGCAGGTCGTCCCGGTTGAAAAATATCGCGGCAAGCCGGTATACGCGGTGGCTTGCTTTATGGCGCCGGCGTATTCGCAGATTTATCGAGTAGCTTATGCATCGGAACCAGGCGCTCAAAAGCTGCCTTTATTTGCCTACAGCGCCCTTGGCTGGCGCGACGATGACTTTTGGGTCACGGGCGTTCGCGTGGATAAGGACATTCGTCAGGATGCCGTTCACTTCAACCAGAGTTTCGTCGCGCAGCAGGCACAACGGCTGCTGGAAATCCACCAAGGTAATCGGCTCGTTCGCCATCTGATGGAGAATTGTGCCTTGACCTACCACTGTCCGGCAGCGCAGAATTTTGCCCTGGGCCGATGGGAGTGCCCGATTCCCATCAGTCCGTCCTGCAATGCACAATGCGTGGGCTGCATCTCCAAACAGCCGCGCGGATCGACTGTTCCGGTGACGCAGGAACGTCTCACGTTTGTACCGACCATCGAAGAGATCGTCGCTTTTGCTGTGCCGCATTTGGAAACCGCTCCGCGCGCCATCGTTAGTTTCGGTCAAGGATGTGAAGGCGAGCCGCTGGTGCAAGGGAATTTACTGGAAGCAAGCATTCGGGAGATTAGGAAGAGAACCAGTCGTGGTACAATTAATCTGAATACCAACGCCAGCTATCCCACGGTGGTAGAGCGCTTGTGCCAAGCCGGCTTGGACAGCATCCGGGTGAGCATGAACAGCGCGCAGGCGTCGCTGTATCGAAAGTATTACTCTCCCAAGAATTATGATTTTGCCGATGTCCTGGAGACCATGCGCGTCATGCGGCATTACCGGCGATGGATTTCCCTCAATTATTTCATCTTCCCCGGATTGACTGACGATCCGGACGAGATGGATAGTCTGCTGTGCGTTCTCCATGAGTATAGGGTAGATTACATTCAAATGCGGAATCTGAACATCGATCCCGAATGGTATATGAGCGAGCTGGGGTTGAATCGAAACGGCAAACAAACAATCGGCATCTTGCGCTGGATGGAGGAGATTCGGGCAAAGGCTCCTTGGATTCGGTTTGGCTATTTCAACCCGCCAAAGGAAGATTGGGATAGCTGACTGGATTGCGGCGCCGACATGAGGATTTCTAAAAGGCAGAATCATTCTGGGCAAGACGATTAAGGAGACTGAGAAACAGCCAAGTTTCTTCCCCTGAAACGGATTGCTTAGTCGCTTAGTGCGTCGCATACCATGACATAAGAGGCGAATGGTTTTGCCTGTAATAGTTTTGCCCATTGATCGTTTTCATCGATCGTGAGAAGGCCCTAAGCAGGACAAGGCAAGGTTAGAGAAAGGGAAGTCTAGTGCACTTCATATCCATGCTAATTGCGGCTATTATTCCTCTGCTCCTAAACCAAAGCCAAACAAACAGAATGACGGAATGGGGCCAGCGCCCCATTCAGATCATCGCGCACAGAGGCGTACACAAAAGTCTGCCGGAAAACACACTTGCGGCTTTCCAGGCGGCAGTAGCTCTCAAATTAGACTATGTCGAGATCGACGTGCGCACAACCGCTGATGGCCAGCTGGTGTTGCGCCATGATAATGCCTTCAACCGGAAATCCGATCATCGCCAAGCCATATCCGAATTGACGCTGAAGCAGGTCCATGAGCTGGATGAAAAAATTCCTTTGTTCAGTGATGCCTTGACCTATATGAGCGGCAAGATCGGCGTCTACGTGGACGTGAAAAGCGCTGCTCCCAAGGCGGTGATCGCCGAGTTGCAAAAGCACAAGATGCTCGACCATGCTGTCATCTATGCCGGTGAATCGGCTCTTGTGGAGATGAAAAAGATCAATCCGGCGGTCAAGGTCATGCCGGAAGTGGACAGCGAGGAGGATTTGGCTCGCGTGATGAGCTCGCTGAAACCGCAAATCGTCGCCATGTCCTGGGAAGGCTTTTCCGAAGCGTTGGTGGCGAAAATTCACCAAGCCGGCGCTAAAGTCTTTTTGGATATCTTGGGTGATGGCGATAATCCCGAGGGCGTGCGCCGCACCATTGCTGCGGGAGTGGACGGCATTCAAACGGATAATCCGGAAATGGTGTTGCAGACTATTGACAAGCTGCAACGATGAGCCAGTTTGGATCCGGTGAGGCAAGCTGTCGTTCGGAGGCCATGAGGGGCCATGCGAAAATCGATTGCATTCGAGTCGCGCATTTTCCCCGCTTTCTGCAAAATTCAACGGTACAATGAAGAGGGGTGATTCCGTAATAGGACGTGTGAGCCGTCGGATCAGTCCTGATTGCGGCTTGGCCGCGGTCGTGGAAATCAAAAGGAATCTGACAAAAGCTTTGCCCAGAATTCTTTTGAACTTTTCTCGTCCTCCTGCATCTAATGAGCTAAAAAAGACATCCTCATCTAAACAAGGGTAACATATGAACGCGAACAAGCTCTACTTGCTCCTCTCACTTGGGACTCTTCTATCCGCACTTTTGCCGTTGGCCGTGCCGTCTTTCAGCGCGGAAAAGGATTGGCTCAAGTTCAACGAGGGATTGACCAAAGCCGAAAAGGAGAACAAAGCTGTTCTCATCGACTTTTATACCGACTGGTGTCACTGGTGCAAGGTCATGGATGAGAAAACGTTCCGCAATAAGGCAGTAGAAAAGAAACTGAAGGAACGCTTCGTCACCGTCCGGGTCAATGCAGAGGCCGCGAACGAAAACGCCACCTATCGCAAGCAGACGTATAGCAACCCGCAATTGACTCGCGCTTTTGGCGTGACCGGCTATCCTTCCCTTGCTTTTCTGAACGCCAAAGGTGATCCGATCACAGTGATTCCAGGGTATGTCCCTGCGGAGAACTTTTTACAGGTTCTGAATTACATCGACAAAAAATGCTACGAAAAGCAAGTCTCGTTCGAAGAGTTTGTAAAAAATGGTGAGTGTGACAAAGCCGCTCCCAAGGCAAACTAATCCTCAAAGTGAGAAGATCAGCATGCGAGCTTTCGTTAAAGCCATAATCGGATTCGTAGTTTTTGCCTTCCTGCTTGCAATCATCACGATCAGACCTGTTGATCGCCAGCCTTATCGAGAAGCAAAATACTTCAAGACAACCTTGGATCGGTTGACTGAGTATGAAAAAAAGCAAGCTCCTTCCAGCAAAAGTAAGTTATTCGTCGGCGCCGGCAAGGCCGGAATAACGCCGCACGTCGGTATTCCGCTGGCAGGATTTGGCGCGCGCAAAGGGGCGCCTTCCATAGGCGTGCACGACAGTCTATTTGTACGCGTGATCGCCCTCAAAAGCGGGGAGAAGATGGTCTGCCTGATCGGATTTGATGCCTTGCTGCTGCATCCACCGATTGCCCGGGCCTTCGAGGACAGCGCCGGTAAAAGATTTCATCTCTTGCCGGAACAGATACTGTACACGGCCACTCATACCCATTCCGGTCCTGGCGGATGGGGACAAGGCTTCGTAGAGGAACAGTTCGCCGGCCCACCGGATGAACACATTGCCGGCTTCTTGATCGACAGCTCGCTCGTCGCAACGGATCGGGCGTTGAAGAATATGCAAGCTGCGAGCTATAGCACCGGCGTGATTTCTGCCCCGGATTATGTTCGCAACCGTCTGGTGGGAGACAAGGGGAAGACAGATCCGGAATTGGTCTATTTGGCTTTGCAGGGGAAGGACAAGCCCATCGCCATCTTGGCTACCTATTCAGCCCATGCGACGGTTTTATCCGACCGCAACATGTTTATGAGCGGCGACTATCCCGGCTACCTGGAGCGACGTTTGGAGCAGCAAACCGGTGCCACCGCGATCCTTGCGGCTGCCGGTTTGGGTAGCCAAAGCAACCGCGGCACCGGGAATGGCTTTGACAAGGCGCGAAACATCGGCGAAGCTTTGGCCGACAGTATCTTGGCTCACCTAAAGCCCGATGTCTTCCAGCCGCAAGCGGCCCTCAGCTACTTGCGCTTCCCCATTGACATGCACAATCTGCAAATCCGCATCAGCAATGGCCTACGTTTGGCTCCCTGGCTTGCCAAAAAAGTCCTCCGTACTTATGATTCCTATATGCAAACGGTCGCGGTGGATAGTTTTCTCATCATCGGCAGCCCGGGCGAGTTCAGTGGAGAGTTGGCGCTGGTGGTGAAAGAGCATGCCAAAGAAAAAGGCCTGACAGCGACGGTCACCAGCTTTAATGGCTGTTACCTCGGTTACGTCACACCCTCAGAGTACTACCATCTTTCTACCTATGAAACCCGATTGATGTCCTTTTTTGGTCCTTATACCGGAGATTACTTTGTGGAAATCATGAACCGGCTGGTCGACTCTATAGGTGAGATATGAGCACATTCTTGCGGGAGCAACGCAATGTAATCTTTTTAGCCGCCTTTATCTTTCTCATTGTACTATTGGCTGTCTTCCTGCACAGGCCAATTCAAGTGATGGACGTCCTAACCGGTTTGGTCGCGGATGGCTACGAGATACACGTCTCGGTCTGGCGAATCCTCATGGAGCCTTTAGTGGGTCCTTTGCTTTTCTATTTGCAAGCTCCACAACCGCTGTACGAATTTCTTATATTGATGATCTGGGCGCTCTTTGGGCTCCTCGTTATCATGTTCGTCCGCGTTGGCCGGCTTGAGCCGCAGGCGAGGGTGACGGCTGCCGGGAAGGCTTTTTTGCGCTGGCTGGCAACCATCCCGGTTGCGCTGTCCACTTGGGTGGCGATGATTTTGATCATGATCTTTGCGCCATTGCCCAGCAATACCATTCGCAACCACAATCCCGATGTAGTCTTGGTAAACGTGCACAGTCACAGCCATTACAGCCACGATGGACTTATTTCACCCGCCGGCCAGATGCGTTGGCACAAGCGCAATGGCTTTGACGCTTTTTTTCTAACCGAGCATAACAATCACGACAAAACCTTAGAAATGGTGCGGGCGCAGAAGAACGGCGCTCTGCCGCCAAGTCCGTTGGTGCTTTGCGGACGAGAATTCTCCGGCAGCAACCACATCCTGTTGCTTGGACTGACCAGGAATTTCAGCACCAAGGACGTCGCGGATTCTACAGCCATCGACTCGACGCATGCCCAGAATGGTGTTGCCATCGTCGCGCACTGGTTCTCCGACATGAAGCATCCGATGCATCGATACATTCAGGCCGGGGCCGATGGCTTTGAGATTGTCAATCAGGGGGAAGGCCGCCGTTATGAGAGAAGCATATTTGAAACCATAACCAGGACGTGCAGGTCGCACGGCCTTACCATGGTCGGCGCTTGCGACTATCACGGCTATGGCGCTGCCTGCCTGACCTGGAATGCTTTAAGCATCCCCAACTGGCGAAATATGGGCTATGAGCAAAAGTACCAAGCCATTTTGGACATTTTCCGCCTGCGCGACAGGAGCAGAATCAGCGTTCTCATCTATGACGATCGCCCGGCGGCTGACTCCCGTTGGATTTTCTTTAGTCCCGTCTACACTTTTGTAGATTATTTTCGCTCGCTGACCGGCTGGCAGATTGCTTCCTGGATTGCCTGGATTCTTTTGGGCTGGCTCTTTGCTCAATCTGATTGGCTGGCTAATGCAAGAGATTTTGTCAGCCGGCATTATCTGCGCGCCTTGGGGGCGATCACGCTTCCGAGCGCCATTTGGATCACACTCTTGGGCGTCTGGCTTCTTTTAAAATCCCTTGGCGTAAAAGGGTACAATGAGATTTTTACGGAATTCGGAATTGACTTTCTGGTCGGAGGGACAATATTTCTGGCGTACTCTTTGGTTTTCCTCTTGTTTCCAAAATTTAAGCGACAAGATGAATGATCTCCGGGGCGTGGTCTTCCGATAGTTGCCGGGAGGTCGTCAAACGAGATGGAACTTTGGGAGGGTTCGATAACCGCCAGCGAGCCCGTCCGAAATTCTCACACCAAGAATTCAATTAGATCTGCCTGAGATTAAGACGCTCTTGACATCATGAGGATAGGGGCAGATGGATGCCTCACTGCGCGGCGATGTGGTACAGCTAACGTTTTTGACCGCGTATTGACGCTAATAGGCGCCAATATAGCGCTATATTGGAAAGGCGTGCACAACCGCATTGAGTCAAGTCAAAATGATTAGGGACAAAATGATTTTATCCCTAATCATTTTGACTTTGGATTGCTGCATCGACGCGCAATGGAATTACTTCAGAAAAACTATCACGACTGCGAAGATTTTTAGTGGCAAAACCATCTTGGGCAAAACAATTGAGTCGATAGGAGCAGAAGCAAATGGTTTTGCCCCAAATCGTTATGCCTTTAGATTTGGTTACGGCTGGGTCCGCGCTGGGAAATTAGGGTACATTTGCGTTCATTAGCGATTGTTGAGGAAATCTTTGTAGTCGTGATAATTCTTCCAGAGTAATACTATAATCTGTCTTTTCCGCTTGGCCACATTGGGGGCAACCCTTCTTACTCACACAATCAGGAAACGAGCTCCAAGGCATCCCACCTGAAAAATTTTTACAAATTTCTCAAAAAAATTTAGAAAAAATCAAATTTTTTTTGCGCGAATTTAACGCACTGTCTGTAATATAACATGAATTTTAATCGAATTTCGCATCGTCATTTGTGCTCGTTTCCAATTGGTCCGGCGAATGCCGAAGCAGTTGGACGATGTGCAACAGGTGCAGGGCAAAATGGTTAGACATCAGTTCTCAAAGGCACTCGACTTTGAGAGAGGTTAATGGATGGACGGACAGATGCACTAAGCATCAGAGTAGGAGTGCAGGGATGGCGTTAAATTTTACGCTTGGAGCAACAATTTAATGGGGAGAGGTTGACGATGGAGATTACAGAAATCAACATTAGGCTAAGAAGCGACCGAAAGCTCAAAGCATTCGTCAACGTTACTTTTGACAATGTTTTTGCAGTCAAAGGGCTCAAAATCATCAGCAGCAAAAGAGGACTTTTGTTGTGCATGCCCTCCCGGAAAGCTGAGGATGGAACGCAACGAGATATTGCCCATCCGATCACCAAAACTTTTCGCACCAGATTGGAGCGAGAAGTTTTGACCGAGTACCGGAGGGTATCGGCCCGGGCGGATCGCGGCGAGCAGGTGCCGGAAAATCTGGCTGTTGAAGTCTGGGCACTCGACGAAGACTAACGCAAAGTCAAGGATTTCTATCATCTTTTATTCGCCTTGTCCACGGACAGTGTGTCCCCGTGTTCCTTGAGGCGATGGTTCTGCAATGATCGCGCATGCCATCATTCATCACGAGCTGCATCACGCTATGCAGGTATGGTTATGACTGAATCCTGCAGATGATGGCAAATCTACGCAAAAGGCTAACTCCATAATGGTTAGCCTTTTGTTTTTCTGCTCACGGGGTTTCCTGATAAATAACTTGATAGAGTCAACAAATTTGATTAACATTATGTGGAAGAATTGAAGGCCGGTCGAGAATCAGGATGATTCATGCTCCGCTAAAAAGCCAATGTCTATTCACTGGCTTTGCCCTGAAGATAGTCACGACTGAACTTTGCCAATCGACCGATCTTTATTTCTACATGTCAGTCTCCAATCCTCGATCTATATTGAATTGACGTACAGTCCTACCTGTCGCTTGGAATATTTCATCATATGGAGTGGTTAGCGTAGTCATTTAAAATACTGTTTTGCTGGAATGATGTCGATAACACCACGCTTCCGTAGCTGCATTGAGCCGATCAGTTGTAAGGGACATCACCTGGCTCGAGCTTTCGGGAGGAGTTAGACAAATTCACCGGTGTTTTCAAACTTGGAGGAGTTATGAGAATAGAAAACTGGGTGGACAAGCTGCCTTGGAATCCACGCCGCCGTTGGGCTAAAAGAAATCTCGAAGAAATAGATCGTATCGTAATTCATCAAACTCTCACCACCGCCACCATCGAAGAAGTCAACCATTACCACATCACTCCGAGTCCCAACAATCATTTGTCCCCACAGGGCGCTCCGCACATCGCTTACCATTACCTCATTCAACCTGACGGACTGCCGGTACAAGCCAACAAGCTGGAGGATGTCACCTGGCATACCAAAGGCTATAACACCGTTGGCATCGGCGTTGCCCTGTGCGGCAACTTTGTTGGGGAAGGCTACAATGATGGCGATCCAGGTCCGACCGAAGCGCAAATGAATTCGCTCAAAGAACTCGTTCCGCTCCTGCAGGTTGCCCACCACATTCCCAATATGAAAATCTACGGCCATTACCATTTCGGCAAACCGGCTTGTCCCGGAACGGTGGTCAAAAATTGGATCGAGTCCATCCGCAAGCCGGCGGAAGATATCATCTCCGATCCAACTCAGCGCGATATTGCCAGCGCCGTTTATTCATTGGCCCAGGGCTGGACTGTGCAGAAGCGCATCAAGCTGTACCAGAAGGGCCTCAACGCCTTGGGCTTTCCGTCCGGCAAGGCCGACGGCATTTTAGGCTGGCAAACCACCAGCGCGATTCGAAGTTATCAGCAGCAAATGCATTTGACCTGCGATGGGGTTATGGGCCCCATTTCCACGCATCGTATGATCACAGAACTGCTCGCCAAAGGCATCCAGGTGTCGGAACAAAACGTATCCGCCAAGGTCGATGCCGACGGCGACGCTTTGGCATAAGAAGGGAGGACGCATCATGAATATCATACCAGCCCCCATTTTATTCGGCCTCATCAGGCTGCTCGGCGCCCTGCTGATTGCTTTCCTGGTGCTAAAAACGATCTATGAAGTCTGGCGTCGTACCAAAGGGAAAGATCTGGCTCTTTACAACGAAGACGACGAAATTCCCTATGGCGTCTCCGGTCGATACTTCGGCTCAGCCTTTTTCGGCAAGCTCATTTTTCAGCTCATCAGTGTCAAAGTCTGGGGCTTGGTAGCCGGCACAGCCATCTCTACCTATTTGGCGACGCACAGCATCGAAACGACCACGGTTCTCGATCCCCAGTACGGAACCACCGGCACCGTTAAAACGCCAATCATTACCGGAGCGCAATGGACGACTTTTAATACCACCATTTGGGCATTAATATATGGAATGAAGGAAGTTTTCCGCGTAGCGGACATGCGGCTCAAAGCGGATACGCAACAGGCCCTCGAAGTGAAAAAAGCCGAAACCGACGAAAAGATCAAACTGACGCAAGAGAAAGCCCGGGCTGAGAGCATCGTGCTTAGCCAAATTGCCCAGCAAAGCTCCATGCCCGGTGGGCAGAAGCGACCGGTGGTGGATAGCGAAGGTCGTGAGATCGTCGGCGATGAGCCGGACGCTGCTTAGGAAGGGGGCGAAGATGAAAGTATCACAATTGATCGGGCTTTTGATCATCGTCCTCTTCTTGGGCGCGATTGGCTACATCTCCTTCAAGCTGTCTAATCCCGGCGCCGGTGTGGCCGGACTTGGATTATTGGGCGCCATTTGGCAAGGATGGCGAAAAATGCTTTTTGGTGGAGTCAGCGGCAGCTTGGTGGAAAAGATCGGCGGCGTGGAAAAGAATTATGAAGAGCAAATTGCCGGCTTGCGTCTGGAGCTTGCCGCCAAGCAACAGGAAATTGATCGCTTGATGCAGGAGAAGCTTGCAATGTTGGAGCTGCAGAAACAGCAGCAGCTTCAGGTCATTGCCGATGAAACCGCCCAACGTCGCTGGGAAGCGCAAAGGGCGCAGGAAGCTTCCATGACTCTTGTTAATGAGGCGCACAGGCGATTTCAGGAATCCGGCGATTTGAGCGGCTACCGGGAGTTTTTGCGCTCCCGGGGACTGCAATAATAATTGGAGGGAGCATGAGACGCATTGTTTACCTTTTGATTGGTTCTACTATCTGGATTTTTGGCGGTCACCTCAGTTTTGGCCAGACTACCCCTGCCTCGTTGCGACAGCAGCATGAACAGGAGATTGCCCGTCTGAAACAAACCACCGAGGCGCAGACTCTGCAGATTCGGCGGCTGGAAGCTCAGCTCGCAGCCCGCGGAGCTTCTGCCGGACCTTCTGTTAATGTCCGTGAATGCGAGGAGCTTTTGCAGAAAGCCACCACCAAGATCACCGATTTGGAGACGAGCCTGTCGCTGACCGAGACGCGACTGGACTCAACCACAAGAGCATCGGAAGTTGTTCTGCGGATCGAGCAGGAAAAATGCGACGTGCGCTTGAACGCCGTCAACGAAAAGCTCGCCTTGCAGCGGATTTACTCCGATTCCGTTTTGGCTTTGGAGCAAAAAAAATACGAGGACGTGAAAAAAATCCTCCTTGATGCGGCCAGAAGAAGGTGGTACGAGAGTCCGCAATTGCTCCTCGGTGTAGGCTTTATCGGTGGATTCTTGTTGGCAAAATAACGGCCCGCGGACTCACGATTTGACACTTGCATAACGCTTGATTTTTGTGACCAAGATGGGGTTCAAACAGGCTCGGTTCATTCATTGAGAAATCTCAGCAACTCGACCACTCAAATATGAGAAAGCATAAAACGTTTATAGACTCCTCGATCCACTTGATTCAGAACTGGCAGCGAGAAATTGAAGGTGCCTATCTTTACGGACATTTGGCCAGGCTGACTCAAATTCCACACCTGCAAAAGGCTCTGCAACAAATGGCAGAGGATGAGGAGAAGCACGCCGCTTTTTGGGAGGAAAGAATCAAGGCTGCCAATGCCGCCGCTCAACCGCCAAAACCGGATCTGCGCGTCTGTATGACGGCTTGGATAGCTCGCCGCTTGGGGCCGCAGGCAGTGTTGAAGCTGCTGCTCAAAGACGAAGTGGATGATATTGCCGCTTACACCGATCAGGCCATGACTTTGGGCTATACGGCGACCTACCAGCAAGTTTTGTCCGATGAAAGTGCGCACGCTCGCTCATTAGCGGCGTTGCGAGAACAGGTCGTTTCCGAGTTGGATGAGCCTTGGCATCGAGGGGCTAACGCCGGCGGTCTGCTGCGGAACATCGTCTACGGCTTTTATGATGGCTTGACGGCAAACTTTGGGCTGGTCATGGGCGTAGTGGGTGCAACGTGCACAGAGAGCTGATCCTGCTGACCGGCTTTGCCGGCATGGTGGCCGATGCACTTTCCATGGCTTCCAGCGGCTTTTTGGCAGCCAAGTCCGAAGAAGAAGTGCGCCAGCACCATTTGACCCTGGAACAAGCCGAGTTGAAATTCATGCCGGAGGAGGAGCGCCGGGAATTGGCGACCTTTTTTGTCGGCAAGGGATTGACTCCTGCCGAGGCGGCCAACGTGGCTGATCGAATGATGCAAAATCCCGAAGTGGCTTTGACTCAATTGGCGCGGGAGGAGCTTGGCTATGATCCCGAAGCGCCTAAAAGTCCGCTCAGTGAAGGAACGGTCACGGGAATTGCCACCACCTTTGGCGCGGCCATACCCATCATTCCCTTCTTGCTTTTTACCGGCGCTGCGGCGGTTTGGGTTGGTATCATGGTCAGCATGATCGCCCATTTTGTGGCGGGCGCCAGTCGGGCCATCTTCACAGTCCGTCCGGCGATTCGCAGCGGTTTCGAGATGTTCGTAGTGGGAATGGGAGTCGCCCTCGCGACCTTTGTTTTGGGCAAGATGATTGGTGTCGGACTGTAGATTGAGTTCATCCAAAAAATGCGCACTTCTAGTGAGGCATGAAGAATATGGTACAATCGTAGAGCAATTGAAAAAGCAAATATCAAAGTGCAAAACTGCAAAGCAAAATTCAAATAGCCGATCAACTACTCGATTGAAAAGCGACGTGAGAGAATTGCATAACATACCGAAGACATCAGTAAAGGAACACCAGCTTGGTGCGCCTCAAGCGGGGTGCTTCACCTAAGCATTCGCTCTCGATTCGAGCCAGCCTAAGACATTGTGCCTTGGGCACATCCGCCTGTGGCGCGATTTGCATTTTCATTTGTCATTTTGCCTCTTGATTTTTGATGTTTGATTCCCCCAAAGTATAGAATTTGTGGCATTTGCAATGGTAAGCATCAAGTATGCATTAATCGGATGATCCACAGATTGATAGTACTCCTAATCTCCAAGCCTCGGGGATTCCTCATTGCTGGAACACGGCATAAGCATCAAGATTTCTATTGCAAAGAAGAATTTTTTGCCTTTTATTTGCCTGCAATTCATAGAGTTTTTTTGCATGCATCTGCAAACTGACCTATTCTCAAATCAGTAGGACCAGGTGAATCAGCCCGGAGCCGGATAATGCCTGAAGATCAAAGCAGCAACAAGAACCATCCTATACCACTCACCGCTTTATTTCGTATCAAATCCCTTGACATTATTCTCTCCGACTCGGAGAAGCCTGAGTATCAGCTCAAGCGCGCCTTGGGTCCGGTGCAGCTCACCATGTTAGGAATCGGCGCGTTCATCGGCGCCGGCATTTTCGCCACCATCGGCACGGCCGCTGCCGGTGATGCCTATCGCTTGGGCGCCGGCCCTGCGTTGATCCTTTCATTCGTCATCACCGCCATTGTCTGCGGCTTCACCGCCCTTTGCTATGCCGAGTTCGCTTCCATGGTGCCCATTGCCGGCTCGGCATACACGTATTCGTATGCCACCTTGGGAGAAATCGTCGCCTGGATCATCGGCTGGGATTTGATCATCGAATACGCCGTTGGTAATATTGCCGTCGCCATAAGCTGGGCGAACTATTTCAAGACGTTTCTCAAAGGCTTCGGCATTTTAGTGCCAGACTGGCTGTCGATGGATTATCGCACAGCCGCCAAGATCGTGGATGTGACCGGCGTGCACACGGTCTTTCGCGATGCGCCGCACATTCTGGGTGTGCCGATCATCTTCAATCTCCTCGCCGTCGGCATTGTGGCGGTGATCTCGACGATCCTGGTGTGGGGCATCCGCGAGAGCGCGCGCTTTAATGCCATCATGGTCAGCATAAAAATCTTGGTGCTCAGCTTTTTCATTTTTATCGGACTTAAATGGGTGCAGCCGGAGAACTGGACGCCCTTTGCCCCCAATGGCTGGGCCGGCATCAGCGCCGGAGCTGCCATCGTCTTTTTTGCCTACATCGGTTTCGATGCCGTTTCTACAGCGGCCGAAGAGGCCAAAAATCCGCGCCGCAATTTGCCGATCGGTATCATCGCTTCCTTGATCATTTGCACCATATTTTATGTGATCGTCTCTGCAATTTTTACCGGCCTCATCTCTTATCCCGATCTGAGGACCAAGCTGTCCACCGAGCAAGCAGAGCCGCTCACCATGGCCCTTGAGCACGCCAGTCCCAACCTCGGTTGGGCCATCGGCATCGTTGCTTTTGGCTCGGTGATCGCACACACGGCGGTCTTACTGGTCTTTCAGCTTGGTCAGCCGCGAATTTTCTTTTCTATGGCCCGTGACGGACTGTTACCGCCGGCTTTCCGCAAGGTGCACCAGCGCTTCCGTACGCCATACATTTCCACCATTGCCACCGGAATATTCGTCGCCACCTTTGCCGCCATTGCCAGCATCGACGAGATGGTGGATCTCACCAACATCGGCACCTTATTCGCCTTCATCCTGGTGTGCGTAGGAATCATAGTGCTGCGCCGCAAAGACCCGGATCGGCCGCGTCCTTTTCGCGTTCCCGGCGGCTGGACGTGGACCGTGATTTTGTACGCAGCTTTCGCTGTGGGTATTTGGTTCTTCCCTTGGTCCATCAGCATGAAGGCCGGTGTGCTGTTCATTGCCGCCATTGTTTTTGCTCTCAGCAGAAATTTTATCTTCCCGGTACTCGGCATCCTCTCGTGCATGTATTTGATCTACTATTTGCCGCCGACCTCATGGCTGCGGTTTGCCGCCTGGCTTAATTTTGGCTTTGTCATTTACGCAGGCTATGGGATTCTGCACAGTCGCTTGGCGGAAGCGAGTGCCGGAACGAGCGGCAGCGCTAAGGACGCCCATTCCGCTCGCACTGCCGCTTGGCTGGCTTTAGCGGGTGCCGGACTCTTATTCATCACACGCGGACTCGATCTTTGGTTATTGGCCTACAAGAATCAGGCGACCCTGGCGGGATGGGGCCGGTCGCAGGCGGCCGCAACATCGCTGTTGCGCGCAGACGCCTGGCTGCACGTGTCCTGGTTCCTCCTCATTCCGCTGGCGCTCAATACTTTTTTGCTCACCCCAATTGCCGTCAAGCGAGGGTTCCGGTCGTATCGGTTCATGCCGGTGCCGCACCAGGCAAAAATTCGCCGCGCCCTGGTCATTGCTTTGGCCGTCGCGGCCATTAACCTGGCATACTTTGTAGCGGTGATAATCCATAATTAATGGAGGTTCATCCGAATAGCGCGTACCTTAGGTGAGGCATGAACTTCATCGAGCAATCTTAGGCAAATGAAAAAAAGCAAAAATCAGAATGGAAAAATGCAAAGACCTGATCAACTGCTTGATGGTCAAAGGAAGTGACATAACTGTCTGGCATTCCGAGGGCGCTCGTAGCTGAATGGCAAATTGGCACTCTTTTTAA
>Ga0172370_10002190_pt1 | contig 28566 bp, 21 predicted proteins | sample LakKiv5m_FD_114538 | JGI IMG/M metagenome (GOLD analysis project Ga0172370, IMG submission 114538) | Freshwater microbial communities from Kabuno Bay, South-Kivu, Congo - kab_022012_11.5m | ecosystem: Environmental > Aquatic > Freshwater > Lake | place: Democratic Republic of the Congo...
GAATTAAACGGAAAGTCGAATCCGGCATTGTCTGAAGATCATCCTTATATTGTAAAAGAATTATGCGATGATTGCAAAACCTGCGCAGATGTTTGCCCGACCGAATCGATTGTAGAATAAATGGTTTAAAAAGGAAATGAGGCTGAAGCAGCCTCATTTTTCTTAAAAGCGGGGTAAAATAAAATTACTTTATCGTATTTATCTTGCTAATGTCGTCAAGTCTTACAAATTTTTCGTTAAATTTGAATGTTCCTTTATCGGTCTTAACTGATTTAATAACTTTAACATTCACCGTTGGGTCTTTTTTCTTGCCTTTTGCTTTATCGCCAAAGCTTTGTTGTTTAGCCATTTTTACTTCTCCTAATGTTTAGTGCAAAAATATCATTTTTCCCGCCGAAATAAAAACAAAAAACTCAAATAAATTCCAATTTCCAAAACGCAAATCTCAGAAAAAAAGCAGATTCAATGATTTACATTCCAAAGAAAATCCCAAAATTTACTATAATCGCAATATTTTGCGCTTTTAGATGTCGTTTGGATTTTGCCTTTTGAGTTTTGAGATTTGTTTTTTGAGTTTTGGATTTTCTTCTTTGAGATTTGCTCTTTGAGTTTTGTGATTTGTTTTTTGAATTTTTTCCTTCACGTTAAATCTGCAAACTCCGCCTCAACAATTTTTTGCAAATCAAATGGAGAGGTTCGGATCTGCATACCGCGGATTCCGGCGCTGAAACAGATTGTTTCAAAAAGCTGCGCGGTTTCATCAATAAAAGTTGGGGATTTTTTCTTCATTCCAATTGGCGAACAGCCGCCACGGATGTAACCGGTGAGCGGCAATAATTCTTTAACTTGAATAAGCGTAATTGATTTGCTGTCTGAAGCCTTCGCCGCTTTTTTTAATTGAAGTTCGGTAGTAACGGGAATGCAAAAAACGAACAATTCATTTGCGTCATTTCTTGCAACAAGCGTTTTAAAAACCGAGTCGGCATCGGCGTTAATTTTTCTTGCGACCGTCTCACCCGAAAGATCATTTTCATCAACTTCATATTCAATTGTTGAAAAGGAAATTCCCGCGGCTTCTAAAATTCTTACTGCATTTGTTTTGCTCATAGATGAAAAATCCCAAAATTCAAAAATCAAATTACAAAGAAAGACAGATTCCCACATCTACTTATCAACTACTTTAAAATGCTTCGACGCTCCATATTATCATTTGTCTTTTGCTTATTGTCTTTGGATTTTGTTCTTGTATTGGTTTTTATTTTTTGACTTTTGACTTTTGACTTTTGTCTTTTGTTATTTGTTATTTGTTCCTACAAATATCGTTTATTCATCAAAAAATATTTGTTAATTTGGGCTATAAAATTCTAAGAGATAAAATAATGAAACTATCTTTTGTGCAATACAACCCGGTCTGGGAAAACAAAGAAGAGAATCAAAAAAAATTGTTCAGAATATTGAAAGAACAATACATCGATTCCGATCTTTTGATCTTCCCGGAAATGACGTTGACCGGCTTTTCAATGGATGCTGCGCAGTTGTGCGAAAGTATCGACGGAGAGACGGTATCCTTCTTTAAAAAATTCGCTTTGATGTATCAATCGGATATTATCGGCGGATTCATTCAAGAAGAGAACAAAAAATTCTATAATTCTCTGGTGCATTTAGATTACTTTGGAGAGACGGTGAAGGAATACAATAAAGTTCATCCGTTTTCTTTGGCGGGTGAACATAAATTCTATACCGGCGGCGGTTCTCCCGAGGTGACAAAATTACACGATTGGAAAATCGGTTTATCAATCTGTTATGATTTACGTTTTCCGGAATTATTCAGAATGTACGCGAAAGAAAAAGTCCATTTGATTGTGAACATTGCAAACTGGCCTGCTACCCGCATCGATCATTGGCGCGCGCTGTTAAAAGCAAGAGCGATTGAAAATCAATGCTACGTAGTTGGCGTAAACCGCGTTGGTTCAGATCCGAAAGCGAATTACAACGGCTTCAGCAGTTTGTTCGATCCGATGGGAGAAGAATTGCTGGCGGTAGAAAATGCCGAAGGATTTTATTCGGCGGAAATTGAGTTAGGATTGGTAGAAAAAACGAGAACCCGTTTCCCTTTTCTTTATGATATGAAATTAATTTAGAGTGTGGTATTGATGCGAAAAAAAATTGTGGTTACGGGCGGCGCCGGATTTATCGGCAGCCATATTGTGGAGTATTGGTCTAAACAAAATGCAGACGTGTTTGTGATTGATAATTTGCGCAGCGGTTTTGAAAAAAATTTATCCGGCTTTGAGAATGTAACTTTTATAAACGGAAGTATTACCGACAAGGAATTGGTTTTTTCTGTTTTGGAAAATGCCGATTATGTCCATCATCTTGCGGCAATGATCTCCGTGCCGGAGTCGGTTGAAAATCCTTTAGAGTGTGTTTCAATCAATGTTAACGGACTCCTGAACGTACTTGAAGCATGTGCAAAACATAAAGTAAAAAAAATTGTGCACAGCAGTTCAGCCGCGGTTTACGGTGATAATCCAATTTCACCAAAGACGGTATCGATGAAACCGGCGCCAAAATCTCCTTACGGAATTACAAAACTCGACGGAGAATATTATCTCCAATCATATTTGGAAAACTTCGGTCTGCAAACAATTTCACTCCGCTATTTTAATGTGTTTGGCCCGCGGCAAGATCCGAAAAGCCAATACGCGGCGGCTATCCCAATTTTTGTGAACAACGCGCTTCTAAATAAAGAAATAGTAATTTACGGCGACGGTGAACAAACACGCGATTTCATTTTTGTGAAAGATGTTGTAACGGCAAACGTTCTTGCCGCAACATCTGAAAATGTGAACGGAAGTTTTAACGTTGCATGCGGTTCGGCTATCTCAATCAATAAACTCCTACGGATGGTTATTGAATTAACGAACAGCAAAAGCAAAATCATTTACAAAAACGAACGCGCCGGAGATATTAAACATAGTTTGGCTTCAATTGATGAAACACTGCGGCAACTCCAATTTCAACCCGAACATGATTTACCAGAAGGATTAAAAGAAACTATAAAATATTTCGTTCAGCTTTTTCAACATAAAAATTGATATGAGGCGTGTATGAAAATCAAAATATTTTCTCTTGTTTTTTTGTTGTTTGTTAGCGTTGGCGCGCAAACAACCGGAAAGTATGTCTTGGTTATTCACGGCGGCGCGGGAGGAGTTGATGAAAACATTCCCGATGAATTAAAACGCCAGTATCTTGCTTCACTTGATGAAGCTTTAAGTATCGGAAGTAAAATTCTTGCAAGCGGCGGAACCAGCATTGACGCGGTTGAAGCAACCATAAAGTATCTTGAAGATAATCCTCTCTTCAACGCCGGAAAAGGCGCCGTATTAACTACCGAAGGAAAAGCGGAATTGGACGCCGCAATTATGAGCGGAAAAGATTTATCATGCGGAGCCGTTACCGGTATAAAGAGAATTATGAATCCTATTTCTCTTGCGCGCGCCGTTATGGAAAAATCACCGCACGTTTTTCTTTCGGGTGAAGGAGCAGAAAAGTTTGCAACCGAAGTAGGAATAAAAAAAGTAAATCCGAAATATTTTATTGTTGAAAACCGGTACGATAAATGGTTGAAACAAAAACATGAAATCAAGAAAAAGAAAAAGGGAACCGTCGGCGCAGTTGCATTAGATACTTACGGAAATCTCGCTGCGGCAACTTCAACGGGAGGAATGTCGATGAAAAAACCGGGACGTGTTGGTGATGTTCCGGTAATTGGAGCGGGCACGTATGCCAATAATAAAACATGCGCTGTTTCGTGCACCGGTTGGGGAGAAAAGTACATTAAAAATACGGTGGCTTTTAACGTCTCCGCAATGATGGAATATAAAAATATGAGTCTGAACGACGCCGCAAACGAAATGATTCATAACCGCTTAAGTAAAGATGACGGCGGTTTAATTGCCGTTGATAAAGCTGGAAATTTTACACTCCAGTATAATACAAAAAGTATGCTGCGCGGATTTATTACATCGGACGGCAAACGCGAAGTAACAATCTGGAATAACTAATTTAAAAGAAAGAGATGAGCTAACATGAATAAACCCGAAACAACAGAATACGCCCCTTATCATCAACGGTATGTTGAGCTAATTGATACTGAAAATGTTTTCACTTTTTTCAAACATCAAGCAGAAGAGATTGCCGCTTTGTTTACAACCATAAGCGAAGAGAAAGCAGCCTTTCGGTACGCCGAAGGTAAATGGACGATGAAAGAAGTGCTTGCACATATTGTTGACAGCGAAAGAATTTTTGGATACCGTGTGCTGGCAATTTCGCACGGAGATAAAAATCATTTACCCGGCTTTGCTGAAAATGATTACGTTGCAAACGGCAAATATCAGAATAGAGCTTTGCAGAGTTTGCTTGATGAATATATCCACTTGAGCGCCGCTAATTTGGAATTGTTTAAATCGTTGGATGAGGAGATGCTTTCGCAAAAAGGAACTGCAAGCGGTAAAGAAATTACCGCGAGAGCATTAATTTTTGTAACGATCGGGCACGAGAAACATCACCTTGAAATAATTAAAAGCCGCTATCTCGTGTAATGAAATTCAGCTAAACCGTAAACGATGATTTGAATTAGCGCTTTTTATTTTGGGAGAATTTATTTGTAACGCGCAATTCATTTATGATTGTGGGAGAGATACAGTTAAATCACTTTGTACAGTTCTTTCAAAATTTTTTCCGTAGCGCCAAGATTCTTTTGCACATATTCTCTGGAAATCATTCCTTTAGTTTGACGCACTTCTTCGTCTTTTGTTAACAATCTTAGAGAACGGAACGCTTCCTTTTTATTTTTAATAATAATGCCGCCGCCCAGTTCGGCAAGTTTAATCGCTTCCTGCGAGTTTGTAATTTTCGATCCGAAGATTACCGGAACTCCGTACACCGCAGCTTCGAGCACGTTGTGAATATTGCTCTTAAAGCTTCCGCCCACAAAAGCAATGTCGGCGTAATAATAAAGCGTTAATAAAATACCGATGGAATCCACAAGAATAATTTTCTCATCAGTGAAATTATTTAATGATGAAAAGCGGATCGTTTTAATTTTTCCGGCGAAGTCATTTTCTAATTTTTCAAGATGAACGATCGTCGGTTCGTGCGGCGCGATAATCAGCAAAACATTTTTATCATACTCGGTTAATTTCATAAAGGCGGGAAGCAGCGCCTCCTCATCTTCAAACCAGGTACTGCCGGCAACAATCACTTTTTTATTTTTCAAAATTTCACCGCGGATCAGATTTCTTTCTTTCGCAACCAAACTCCTTTGATACACGCGGTCAAAGCGCGTATCGCCGACCGGATGTATTTCTCGCGCGGGTAAATCAAATGAGGTAAAATTCTCTGCATCGGTTTCGGATACGGTTAATATTTTAGTCAGCTTTCCGTAAAGACGCTTGTGAAAATTTTTGGCGAAGAAACTTTTTCTTGCAGAATCCGCACGCATTGTAGCATCAACTAAAAAAATGGGAATCTTTCTTTTCGCGAGTTCATAAATATGGTTTGGCCATAAATCATATCGCATTAACACAAGCACCGCCGGATTAACGAGCGAAATAAATATAACCGCGTTTGAAATGGTATCAACCGGAAGATAGGAAACCACATCGGCGTGCGGATATTTTTTTGAATTTTCTAATCCCGAAGGAGAAAAAAAAGTTACCAGAACGTTCACGTCTTTTGTCTGTTTCAATTTTTCAATAATGGGTTTCGCCTGTTCAAATTCACCAAGCGACGAAGAGTGGAACCAGATGATTTTTTTTTCTTTGTTAAGCGATGCGAGGTTCACCGCAAGTTCATCAAACAACCGCTTTCTGCCGGCTACGCCAATTTTAACTTTCTGATTGAACCATGGAGCAATTTTCATTGCAAAGAGGAGCAGCGGAACAATAAAAATATTATAGACGAATTTCCAGAATAGATCCATCAAGCTTTCAGTACTTTGTTTATTGATTCAAATGCCATTTGCGGCGTTAGCTCAAGCATGCAGCGGAAATGTTTTTGCGGACATTTTTTCTTCCCGATGTGCGAACAGGGTCTGCAACTTAATGAATTATTTTCTAATAGAAAATTTTTAGAGCCATACGGTGTAAACCCAAATTCTTTTACGGTTGAACCGTAAATTGCAACAACCGGAACCTTTACCGCGCACGCAGTGTGCATTAAACCGGAATCATTACAAACAACCGCTTTGCATTGCCGCATATCTTTTGCAAGCTGCAAAATGTCGTCGTCGGTTGAGAGATCAATGCTGCCGGGAAGTTCTTTCGAAATTTCTTCACACAGTTCTCTATCGCTCTTTCCGCCGAAGAGCGCGACGGAAAATCCGGCATCGCCAAGCATTTTTCCTAATTTAATAAAATTTTCTTTTGTCCATCTTTTTGAAAAATGACGCGCGCCGGGGCAAAGTCCTATAACATTTTTGTATTGCGAAATTCTTGAAGAAATTTGTTCCGGCAGAAAGAGATCAAGCCCTTCATCATCAAGCTGAAAGCCGTGTATGGTTTCGGCATAGCGAACGGGAATTTGCGAGGCTTCTTTCAACAAATTTATTTTCATGTGCACCAAAAGGACTTTTTCAAATCGCTTTTTGTTGAAAGAAAAAACTTCCGACGGAAGATTGTTGAGCAGAAATTTTGAACGCAGATTATTCTGCAGATCGATAATGCAGTCATATTTCATTTCCATAAACATGATCTTCAACTTTTTATTTTCTTCATCATTCCGGCTGAAAAGATGAAGTGAAGAAATATTCGGATTCGCTTTTAAAAGATCGGCGTATTCGGCGCGGACGAGAAAATCAATCTGAAGCGAGGGGTTTTGCTTCTTTATCGAACGGATGAGCGGTGTGGTAAGGAGAACATCGCCCAGTGAGCTAAGCCGTACGATTAAAATATGTTTGCAGTTGTTGATATTCAAAATATGGGTAAATCTTTTTACAAATTTAGAAAAAGAATCGCAATTGTAGATTACCCGCTTTGTGATTATTTTTAGCAAAAAGAAATAGGAAATTATCTCATGTCAACCTTACCTTCTCCGGCAACAAAAGAATTTGATGCCGCAACAATTGAAAAACAAGTTTATACGTTAACAGAAAACTTAAAAGAATTTCTCCCCATCATGAACGATAGAAACCGCCTTGGATATGCGTTATACAAATACATGACCGGCGAGGGAGATGAACCGCTCGTTACCGTTAAAAACGCGAAATTAAAAATCACCGGCATCACCGAAATTGAATTAGCAAAAAAAATTGAAGCCGGGCTAAGCGAAGTTAAAAAGTAGTTTACGGAAAACCGGCGTTACCTTAGCAGCATCATTTTTTTTGATTCTTTAAACGATCCCGACGCAAGCGTGTAAAAATAGACTCCGCTCGGCAGCGAGCGATGCCGGTTGGCGGTTTCAAATTTTACGGAATGCGTTCCCGCCTGCTTTTCTTCATTCACCAGCGTTTCCACTTCGTTACCCAAGGTGTCAAAAACTTTTAAAGATACAAACTCGGAAGTTTTTCCGTTTTGCGGAGCGATGCGATAACTGATTTCAGTTGTGGGATTAAAAGGATTCGGAAAATTATCATACAACATAAAACTTTCCGGTTTTCCGCTTTCGTTCTCATCAACAGATACCGCAGCTTCTTGATAGACGCGGACGTAATCAACGTACATTTTTTGCGGGAAGATCGTTGTTGCGTCTGGATAACCGGGCCAATTACCGCCGACCGCAAGATTCAACAGGATGAAATTATTTTTATGAAAGGCAGCTAATCCTGCCGGGGTAATATCAATCGTTACGTACTTACTGCCGTCGACAAACCATTGAATGCTTTTTGAATTCCACACGATAGAAAAAACATGGTATGCGTCGGCAAAAATTCCGGTTGCCAAAGAATAATTTCCGCCGTAGGAAGCATGCCCGTTACTTTCCCAATGGGCGGTTCCGTAAACTTTTTTATCATTTGTGCCTCCGCCGATTAACTCCATAATATCTATTTCACCGCAAGATGGCCAGCCGATTGTAGAAATGTTTTCGCCGAGCGTCCAGAACGCAGGCCAAATTCCTTTTCCGTACGGAAGTTTAATTCTTGCTTCAATTTTTCCGTAGGTAAAATATTTTTGCCCTTTGGTAATCATGCGCGCCGAGGTATAATTTTTTCCGCCGTACGATTCTTTCTTCGCTTCGATAACGAGACTGCCGTTTTCGATATATGAGTTTACGGGACGGTTGGTATAATACTCCCATTCATTATTACCCCAACCGCTGCCGCCGGTTTCATGCGTCCAGTTTGAAGTGTTGATTGCCGTGCTGTCAAATTCATCGGACCACACTAATTGATAATTTTGGGCTTGAATATGGGCGGCAAGTAAAGTGATGAGTATAAAGAATAGTTTTTTCATGGAGTTCTTTTCGATATATTATTATTGTTCTCTTTTTCTCAAAGAGAAGTTTCATTTGAGGATATTTTTCACTGCAAAAATAATAAAACTTACGGAAATCATTAACCGCAATTTGAAATTTGATGACACTCGTTTATCCGGTCATTTTCCAGCGCGGCAGTCTCTTTAAACGAATATCTTTTAAATTGAAAGCAACAAGTTATTCGGTGTAAAACTTCGGGAATTTTATTCGCACGCTTTCGGCAATAATTTTTGCAACTTCATCTAAGGAAAAATATCCGGTGTTGATAACTGCATGATACAACAACGGGTCTTCGCCGTTTTTATTGAAATGATCTTTTATAAAAGCGTTCCGTTTTGCATCTTCTTTTTTCACAAAATCAACCGCTTCCGATTTTGAATTTCCGTAAAACTCCTGCACGTTCTTTATCCGCAAATCAAGCGGCGCAACCAGTCGAACGTGAAAAACGTTTTTTAACGAAGCTGTTATAATATTTGCTCCTCTGCCGATGATGATGCAGTTGCCGATGTGCGCAAGATGAAGAATTGTCTCGGTCGTTTTGTGATAAAGTTTCAGCAGCGGCGGGTGCACGCCGAGCATTTCATTCATCGTTTGTGTGAGGAGTGACTTTTTCTCTTCGCCTAAAAATTTTGCTATTTGCGATGGGAGGTGATGATCTTCCAGTACTTTATCAATGAGATTTTTATCGAAGACCGCCCATGAAGCTTCGCGATCTTTGCTTAAAGGTTTTAGCATTTGGATGAGTCGTTCCGCAATCAATCCCGAACCGGAACCGGCTTCGCGCGAAATGGTTATGCACGGACCGATGGTTCCTTTTCGAAATCCTTCTCCTTCATGCAAGTGGGTTTCAGCATATTGTTTTGCTTTAACAAAAGCGCTACTTTCAGACATACGACCTCCGTATTATTTTTTTGTTTTTTCTATTCTGCAAACTTAAAAAATAAAACGGCAATAAAGAAGCTTACTTGCCGGTTGGGAAGTAACCGACTTTTTTTCATCTCGAGCTTATTCGGTATCGCTGCTTTTATCCATGGCGTAAACAAATGAAAGAGCAACCGTCCAATCAGATTTTTCCGGAATATCAGTCACATTTAAAATGAAACTATCCGCAATGGTTACACCTGCCTGAAATGAAAAGAATGAATTTTTCACATCGGTAAAATTGTGAGATACCGGATTGTATGCCGGGTTCGTTTCTTCATTATAGAAAAGTCCGATGACGGGTTTTGAGAGAATGGAAAAACCCGCTTCCTCAAAAACTTTAAACAATTCAATTGCTCTGAATCCGACATGGTTAAGAGCGCCGGGACCCATTGGAATCGCTTGATCGAGATAGACGTAAAACAACGTTACATCGGCGTTGCGGTAATCATCGGTTATGCTCATCAGTTGCCCTTGTCTCAGCTCGCTGTTCTCTCTAAGCGCAGTACTGCTGATGAACATTCCCTGGCTCATTCCAATTGCGGCGGGCTTAACAAAAAGATTTTTCTTTCCCCAAAAAATTCCGCCAAGTTGAAAATCATAATTCTCTTTGTGTTTCCAGATAAGAATAGCGCTCGGCAATTCATCCGGGCAGTACGGCGCCCATCTGCCAACGGCAAGCGTTCGAACATTTTCCTTCTGTTGTGTGCTTTTGATGTAGCCGCCCAGAACGAATGTGTTGAACGGACCTTCAACAATGCCCGCCAGACCGTAGCGCGTATTCATCGCGTTATCGATTTTTCCTTTTCCGGCTAAGCCTATAATTGAAAATGAACTTACAACAACTTTTCCAACGAGATAATTCGAATTGAGAATTGTGCGGTTGAATGGAGTTGGATGACCAACCGTATATCCGCTAAAAAATTCCGAACCGATGCGGAACCAAAGATTTTTCTCCGGTCGAAAAGTTACTCGCGAAAAAAAAGCTTTCCCCGGTAAGTCGGTTGATTTAATCACATCGTACGTGCCGCCAAGATCAAGCTGGCAGCGGTCATCGTCGTTTATCGGAAATAAAATTGCGCCGCCGGTAATTTCTTTAACGCGCAGCTCGTTTCGATTATTCAGATTGTTGTTCGCTATCTTGAAAAAAAGCGTTTTGTTCCGCTGATCTTTTTTATAAAAATTGAAAGAAGAAATATCCTGCCCATCTTCTCTTAAACTTGATAATTGAAATTCCCAGGTTGCCGGCATCGGCGGACCAAAAACCGAATGACGCAAGTCTTCCTTTCGATCTGCTTGAGTATGTTCGGTTTGAGCAGTGGATAAGGTGTTCAACATGAAGAATAAAGCCGACAGCAATACGCAGTTTAATTTCATATAAAGAAAATGTCCTTTCAAATTTCCTAAGATGAAGATGATTGATTTTATTTATTTACTCACCTTACGCATTCTTGTAGAGCGAATTCGCCGGCGGCGAACTGTTTCGCTCGAAAATAGATATTTTGAAAACAAAATGCATGGGCGATTCGGAGAATCGCCCTACAATTGCGTAACGTGAGTTATTTATTTATTTTTTTACACCAAGTTGAAGTGAAGAGATATCCATAATGTAAGGTCTCAATTTCCTATCACCGTTTTTGGCGTCCCGGTTCGAATCGAAGGTTAACAGTTTTCCATCGGGAGAAATAACCGGGAATCCGTCGAACGCGTCGTTGTAAGTGAGACGCGTTTGCTCACCGGTTTTTAAGCTCATTAAATAGATTTCATAATTGTGCGGCGGAAGAACTTTAACAAACACAAAATGATCTCCGTCCGGTGCCGGATGCGGCGCCCAGTTTGTACCGCTGTCGTTCGTGATCCGTTTTCTGTCGGAGCCGTCGCTGTTCATCGTAAAAATGCTCATCGGCATACCGCGCTGCGCTTGATCTTTAATATCCCATGCGCGGCAAATGATTGTTTCGTTGTTGATGAAGAACGAACCGCCTTCCTGCCATTCCGGAGTAAAAGTAATTTGTTCTTGTTCGCTGCCATCAGGACGCATTTTCCACAAATCTAATTTGCCGTCAATCTGTCGGCTGAAGAGAATCCATTTCCCGTCGGGCGAAACAGAAACTTCCGCGTCGTACACTTTATTATCGGTTAATCTTTTTACATTACTTCCGTCAAGATCGCACAAGTAAAGTTCGGCGCCCTGCGGATAATCTTTCGGATCGGAATAATTTCCTTTCGCCATTTCAAGATTGTCTTTTGTTGATGTGTACAAGAGTTGTTTCCCATCCGGGAAATAAAAAGAACAGGCGTCTTCACCCTTATCGTTAATCCGGAGAATATTCGTTCCATCAATATTAAACGTATAGACTTGATGCACCGGATCGCCCTTCATTTTCGCGTTTCCGATCATGCTCTTCCCGTCTGGCGAAAAATAAAATTCCGCTCCTTCGTTAACATTTGGGATTGCCCAAACTTTCATTTCTTTTTCCGGTTGATTTTGCGCCGGATTTTGAGTTGCCGAAACACCAACAAGAAAGATTGTAAGAATCAAAAACTTTGCGGCGGAAATTGTTTTGGTATTTAAACAAAAGATTTTCATAGTAAACTCCTTAATAGAATGTTAAAATCATTACTCGTTTTTATCACTTCGCCATTAATTCAATTTTAGTGTTAAGCTCTTTTCCATCGCGTAAATAAACTACGTCAATTACATTGCCGGGCTGAAAACTTTTTAGCGCGTCCGAATATTCGCGAAGGTTGGTAACGTTGAACTGTCCTAATTTTGTAATGATGTCTCCTTTCTGCAATCCTCCTTTTGCCGCGGGAGAATCAGGCGAAAGATCGGCAATTTTTACGCCTACACCGGAGAACGTAAAATCGGGAACGCTGCCCGTTGAAACTCTTCTTTCGCCGGCAGGCGCTGTTTGCGGTTTTTTCACTTCACTTATTGCTTGACCCTGAAACGTGAGCGGTTCAATTCTATCTGCAAGATATAATAATCCTTCTTGTGCAATTGCGGCAACCTTAATCAATCCGGCTCCGTCAATTTTATCGGGTGTATCGGAAGGTTTATGATAATCGCCGTTCGCGCCGGAGAAAAATTGAACGCCCGGTACGCCTACATCAAGAAAACTTCTTTGATCGCTCGCATCAAGTTCTTGCGTAACCATTTCGGTTTCAACGCCGGTAACATAACTTGCGCCCACAAAAATGAAGCGCCACTCGCGCGCGGTTGCGGCGCCAAGTACAAGGAGTTTGCCGTTTCCTAATCTGCCGACGGTATCAAAGTTTAAAACGCCGATAACTTTTTTTGCCGGAAAGCGTTTCATGTTTTGCACATAATATTTTGAACCGCGCAGCCCGCTCTCTTCAGAAGCGAAGGCTACAAAAATTACTGTTCTCTGTGGTTTTAAATTTTTGCCGAGAAGTTCGGCAAGCTCAAGCAGAACCGAAACGCCGCTCGCGTTATCATCGGCGCCGGAATGTATTTTACCTTCATTCCCTTTGTTGGCGCCGGGCCAGCCCAACCCAAGGTGATCGAAATGGGCGCAAATAACAACCGATTCATCTTTCAAATTCGGATTTGTTCCCGGAATAATTCCAATAATATTTTTAACCGGCGCTTTATTTCCCTGCGCGTCAACAACTTCATCCCATGTTTGAAAATAACTTCCGTCGTCAGCGCCGGGCTGCAATCCCGCGCTTTTAAATTTTTCAACAATATAATCGATAGCTTTATTAATTGCCGATGAACCCGGCGCTCTTCCGGCTAACTCATCACTTGCAAGATATTGAACGGTTTTCAACATCCGTTCGGATGAAAAGACCGGCGCAAGCATTGCAAGAGCTTTCCGCTTTTGCAATTCGGGCAAAACGCCCGCAACATTTTTTTCTCCGGCAGTCATAACTTTTGCAGTGAGAGGAGAATTGACCGAACCCCATTCGCCTTTGCCGATATTTGCCGGTTCAGCGCCTTCAAAAACAAGATAACTGTATTTGCCGTAATGAGGTAATTTTCTTGCAAGACCGGGAACTGCATCTTTATTTTCAGTTGAAAGATAAACGAGCACGTTATCCGGATTTTGCGGATGCCGAATCGAAATGATGAAGCTGTTATTGTTGATCGGGAATGAAGTCTTCCCCAAAGCTACGGCATCATTTTTTATTTCGCCGTTGTAATCTTTCAGTCCGGTTTTTATAATTCCGGTGAACTTATTTTCCATTCCAAAAATCCAGATGTTTTTATCGGATGGAAGTTTATCGTATTTGCTGTCAAGAGAGACTTCGATTTTTTTTGTTTTATCCTCCGACCAGATTTTTGCCAACGCCTGGTACGTTTCAAGTTTTTCTTTCGGAGCTTTTGAAGGAAGAAGAATCAATAAATCTTCAGCGCCGAAAATTTTTGAAAGCGACGGAGGAATTTCGTTGTAGTTCAGTTTTCGAAACAGATTGAACTGCGGATCAACTTGAACCAATACAGGATTTTCTTTAAATGTGAATTCATACTTTTGCTCTTTTGTCGTCATCGCAACTTTTTCAGTAACCACGTTTTTTGCAAACGAGATTGCTACCGGAACATCAAGCGCAAACGCATCATCCTTCTGCAACTGCTTTAATGTAAATTGAAGATGATATTCGTTCTTTTTCTTTTGGCATTTCACATTTGATACGCTTAACTCCGGCGCCCCTTTTCTGTTCACCCATTCGTCAAAGAAAGATTTTAAATCTTTGCCGGAAACATTTTCAAACGCGGCGCGGATATCATCAAATGAAGCCGCTTTAAATTTATTGTCTCTATAAAATTTCTGGAACCCGCGTACAAACAAATCATCACCAACCAGATCGCGAAGCATATTCCAAAGGATAGAGCTTTTTCCGTAGCCAATCGCTTCGGAAGAAGGATTGGTGCGCGAAATAAATTTATTGAGCGGAAAATCATTTGAAGGATTAACATAGTCGGTGTATTTCTGAAGCGTCGTTCTGCGATATTCGTCCGCTTGACCTCTTTGTTCGGCGATGAGATGATCAGCCATGTAAGCGGTTAAACCTTCGCACCAGTTTCCTTTTTTGAAATCGATGTACACACTGTTCCCCCAATAATTGTGGAGAAGTTCATGCGGATACGATGAATGAAGGATGAAAGGGAATCTAATGATTTGTTCGCCGAGCAGCGTGAACGACGGCATGCCGTATCCCGTTTCCCAAAAATTTTCTACAAGCGCAAATTTTGTAAACGGATAGGTTCCGATAAGCTTGCGGTACATTTCCAAATATTGAGCAGTCGTTTCCAAATATTTATTTGCGAGTGTTTCATCCGGTGTGCGGAGAAAAGCCATTACATCAACGGCGCCGGCGGATTTTTCATATTCATTAAATTTAGCCGCGATCAAATAAATTTCTTCCATCGGTTCAGGCGAATTCCAAACGCTTGTCTGCATTTCATTTTTCAGTTCATTCTGCGTCCGCTTTCCTTGACTAACAACGCTCCAACCTTTCGGCATAGTTGTAGTCAGTTCAAAACTTATCCAGTTCTCGTTGAACCAAGGAATCCAGTAAGTGGAGCCTCCGAGGTACGCTCCTTTTTCATCAATAATGCCGGGAGTTTGGCTGAATCCACGCGCGTACTCTTCGCCTATTTGTTTAATAGGATAATTTATTACTCCGCTAAACTTCAAGGTGAATGTCACATCGCCTTTTGTTTCATTCGCAAACTTGATGGAGTATTTATTCTGCTTAAATTCGGAAGCAAGGTCAAGGTCTTCGCGGTCCATTCCCAAATCATCCGCTTTCACACCGGCTTTTTCCAGCGTAACAGTAACGCCGGGCGTTTCGGATGTGACGGTCAAATCACCGTTGAGAATAAAGGACGAAACCGCTTTTACCTGTTCTGCCGGAATGGTGATTTGATCGACAGCTTCAAGCGTATGTTTTGCTGGATTAAGCGTTACCGATAATTTATGATGAACCGTTGAGCCTGCGAAAACTGCAGACGTAAACACAATTACCGTGAACAAAAAAACAACTCTTCTAAACATTATTTTCTCCAATCAAAATTCATTTTGTCTTAATACGTTTTTAGGTGAATTAAAAATGCTCTATCCGGTTATCGTACAATCAGCGTCATCGGATTTTTGATAACCATATATTTTTTTGCCGCTTCTTTAACGTCGGCAAGTTTTACATTTTTCAGAGCGTCAAGAAAATTCTTATCGCGATTGTAATCGGAATAAAAATATTCCGAACTGCCGAGATAAAACGCTTGATTAATACTCGACAGTCTTCTGAACATCATTCTTCCGAGGTACATGTTGATCGACTTTTCAACAATTTGTTGAGTGAGCGTGTCAACCGCTTTCTTTGTAAAAAATCCGGGATACTGCGGAACAAGTTTGGCAACGTTTTGCGGGCGGGTTCCTTGATTAATAAAAAAGAGGGCTTTGTTTTCTACCACTTGAATACCGGCACTCATCCCGTAAGCCATTCCTTGTTTTTCGCGGATGTCAAAAACAATGTTATCCGAGAGAACCAATGAAAGCACTTGCACTGCGGGTTCATCTTTCGGGTCTATCTCGCTTTCAAATCCGAAGAAAAGATACGAACGTTCACCGCCGCCAGGTTTATCAATGTTTTCCGGCTTTGATTTTGCAAGCAGCGTTTGAGTGAAAACCGCGGGTTCGTCTTTTATCGAAATAAAATTCATCGAGTTGAAAAGCGCATTAATGGTATCCGGGCTTCCGGGGGAAACAACGGAGATAATCATATTCGACGGCTGGAAATATTCCTTGGTGAATGCAGTAAGATTTTCATACGTAAGCGCCGGTTGGTTTTCAGTAAATTTACTCGGCTCATACACTAATTTTTTATATTCGGCGTCGAAAACTTTTTTCGGCTTATCGCCTCCCATCATCATCATTCCCATGCTTTTAAATTTCTCAACAGATTTGTTAAACTCCGCTTCGGTGGGATTAAAATTTTTCAGCACGCCGTTTACATAATTGATTGCACCCGGAAGATCATCCGCAAGACCTTCAACTCTTATATATCCAAAATCGGGATGAAGATAAATATCATCCATCGGGATCATCGGATTATCGTTTACCGTAAAGCTGAAACCAAACTGACTGCTGACTTTTTTATTCTCCGGTGATTTCAACCGCTGATCAAGACAGTCGTGTAGAATTTTTGCCGCGTCTTTACCGTACTTTGATTCATACACCGCTTTGTGTTTTACGAGATAATGAATTGCCAGAAGATTGCTAACCTCGTTTTGAACCACAATTAAATTTTTTCCGGTAGCCGCATCTTTAAATTGTTTTACGCTGCTAACCACACCGCTATTTTCTTTATCCTTTTTTGATGAAGGGGTTTGAACCAATAGTAACGGGGCGGAAGTGACTTTCAACTGTTCCAAATCTTTTGCCGCTTTGTAATATGCGTTTCCGCTGAAAGAAGCGAGAACGGCTTCAATCCCTTCAAGCACGATTGCGCTGGAATTGTAAATGCCGAACATGTGGGGCTTCTCGATATTCTTAACAAACTCCGTGCGCGCTTTTGTTGCCTCATACTGCACGGTAACCTGCGGAAGCGTAAAATTTACTCCGGCTAATTTTGATGAGAGCGATTTGACAAGCGCGTTCAAATCAACATCTTTGGCAAGCATCACGGTAGCTTCAATATAATCGGCAAGTGGAGAAAGGCGCGTTCCGAATTTTACCGATTTTATACTTTCACCAAATTCCGATTTCATCGCTTTCTGAATTTCCTCTTTACTTTTTTCAAGTACAATTCCCATTAAGGCAAAATATTCTTCGGAACCTTTCTGGGGTAATTGATAGAATAGTTGAACGAATTTTTCTTCGCCGTCATAAAAGCGGTAATAAATATTTTCGCTTTGAGAGGTTGATTTCGGCGTCTGAAATCCGGTTGCCCATTGCGGGTTTGCATCATACATAACTTGACCCGGATTAGCTTTGCCGTATATTTCTTTTATCATCGCGAGCATTGATTTGGTTTGAAAATTTCCGATGACACTCAAAATCATATTGTTCGACACATAATAATTTTTATAGAAGCCATTCACATCATCACGTTTCATCGATTGAATTGTGGAATACGTTCCGAGCGTAGGAAGAGAAAGCGCATGCCCGCCGTACAACACCGAAAGTGTATTCCGTTCAGATTGCTCTTCCGGATTCACAAGACTTTTGGAAATTTCTTCGAGCACAATTCCTTTTTCCTTTTCAAACTTCTCTATCGGCAGCGTTGAATTAAAAAGCATATCAGCTTGAATTTCCATTCCCTTCTTAATATTTTCGGTCGGCGTTACCATCATAAAGTTGGTGTAAAATTCCGTTGTGCTCGCATTGTTATAGCCGCCGATCATATCAACATCATCATACAATTGTTTTTGTTTTCTTGTAGTTGTTCCGTTGAAGAGGAGATGCTCAAGCATGTGGCTCATTCCGCTGGTGGAAAAAGATTCGTACGCAGAGCCGACTTTAATTATCACGTTTGCGCCAACCATCGGCAACGCGGGATTTTCAATTAACAATACTTGCATGCCGTTATCAAGTTGATAAATTGAAACTCCTTTGGGAAGCGTTAAGGATTGTTGCTCTTTTGCAGAAACTTTTTCCTGCGCGGGAAGTCTCTGAACAAAAAGTGCGGTTAAAATAAAAACAATTATACAGACACGAGAAGAATTTATTCTTTTCATTTTGAAATACTCCAAAGTTTTAATAATTAATATTTCCCCGAAGAAAATTTTTGCTAAATGATTCTCTGTACCCTTAGTGTCTCAGTGGTGATATCCTTTACCACTAAGGCACTAAGAACACGTAGCACCACTAAGGAATTAAAATCCCAATTCAAGCGAGATGCGGGAAACTTTTCCTAAGTCATTATAATCAACTAAAGCATAATCAAGGCTGATGATTTGTCCGCTTATATTAAATTTAGCGCCGGCGCCGAACGTCCAATTTTCAACATCGTAGTTGAACTTGTATCCAAGCCTTGCAAAGATCATTTCATCCCACGAATATTCACTCCCGAAGTTTATTCGTTCAACATTATCGTTCGGATGATTTCCATCAACCGCGAGCGTCCATCTATGATCACCGAAATTGAAGAGAGCGTCTTTGCCGCCCAGAACATCCATCGATACTCCAACGCGGAAATTAAGCGGCAGTGAATATGGTTCGGTTTTTAATCTTGCGTCGGGATTATATTCGCCGGAAACATTTTTGTTAATATCTGCAAGCTGAATGAGATCGCGTCCTTCAAGCTGCATGTTCCCGCCGAAATTTGAAACGCACATTGCGATAACAAGATTATGAAATCCCGTTTTTAAATACGTTCCGATATCCAAAGCAAAGGTATTCGCGCTTTCATTATATAAATCTTCTTGAATATATTTTGCCGTAACGCCTACCGAGAAAAGATCGGTAAGTTTTCTCGCGTACGAAAGTCCGATTGCCACATTGTTAACGCTGTAGAAAACACCGGCGCCTTCCGGCTGCTCAACGGTGGTAACTTCCTGTTCATTTGTACTTAACGATTGCACGCTAATGCCAAGCCCGTCGTTTTCACTTAAAGGAATTACCATACCGGCGTAGTTGTGAAATATTTCCGCAAACCATTGCGTATGGCTGGCGCCAACGCTCATTTGATCAATATTTGTAATGCCTGCGGGATTCCAATAGAGTGTGCTTACATCATTTGCAACCGCTACGAATGTTTCGCCCATCCCCATCGGTCTGGCGCCCGCGCTGATTTTTAGAAATTGCGCAGCTGCTGTTCCAACTTTTGAAAATCCCCCGCAGTAACTTCTTATCGGAAGAGAAATGATTATAAATAGTATCGCTAATCTTTTCATTGCTTTTTCTCCAACGGCTTGGGATTATTTAATAACCAAAAATTTGCCAACTTTTTTCTGCCCGTCCGGCAGCGTAACAACATAAACGTACAAGCCGTACGCTATAAATTGATCGTTGTAAGACCGCATGTTCCAATATTCATAGCCAAGATTATTGCTGTGGTCTATATCGGCAACATGATCGCCAACCATTGTAAAGATTGATATTTTACACTGATTCGGCAAATGGTTGAACATAAGTTTTTTTCCAAATTGATTTGTCTCCCATACGTTCGAAATAATGTAGGGATCGGGAACAACGCGGATTTTATTCAAATCAACTTGCTGCATATTTGAGTAATCAATTTTTTTTGTAGTGAACTCGTAGGTAATTTCCTTCCTGAACGGTTTGTACGTAACGATGGTAAACTCATCGCCTTGCGAAGGAGCGACCGCTTTTTTATAAACCGCATTTCCATCCGCGTTTGTGTAGTTGTCCGGAAAGTTATTTGTGTTCAGATACAATCCTTCGTACGTAGTATCATGCGGCGCTACGGGATTAATTACCATCTTTTCAAAGACAAGAACATCGGTATATTTTTCGTAATAACCGGAACTTGCTTTCGTATATCCTTTTCCTCCGGGAACAAGATCCCACCCTAACGGACTATAATAACCGGAGCGGTAATCTTCCGGCGCGGCAATAGCAAATTCAAATAGATACGTGTTGCTGCTAATATCAATCGGATTTTGCGGATCGGTTACTATTTCAACTTTAAGAGGAAGATGCTGCAATGAGTCTTGCGTGCTATTGGTAAAGAAGTCGTACCAATGCGCTTGCAAACCATGGTTTGCGATTGTATCCACGGTGATTCTAATATCATCAACGGTGTAGATTGTTTCAGGAACAATATCCTGGCGCCCGACATATTTAGCCACCGGATTAGTGCGCCAATCAAATGTACACGTATCGCCGTTTACTTTTGTCCAGCCGATTTTTGCAATTCCCGAAGGACAATTTTGAACGGCTAATCGAAATCCGTCAACAATCGGAAGATTATCTCCCGTCTCATCGGAGAAAAGATGATGATCAAGCAGCAATGTTTTTTCACCTGAAGCAGCAGAAGTGCGATACAAATTAAATCCGAGTACATATTCGGTTTTATTGCCTATGACTTGTTTGGCAGAATCAACAAACGTAATAAGATACTTGTCGTCCGTTATTAAAGCGGGTTGAACGATATCAACTTTTACAACGCCTTGAGATATTCCGCCGATTGCCGGAATGGTGCCGTCGGCTGCTGAAGTTGGTGAATATTCGGGAGCTTTGTAATTCTGTGCGTCAACGCCGGGAATAGCAGCCACGGTGTTCTGTTGTAATAGCGAATGCCCAAGAGAAGATTGATACGACTGTTCCAAACTGTCGGGCTGTTGATTTCCCTTATCGAATGCAGTTACGCAATACCAATACTCTATTCCGTTAATAAGATTTTCATCAAGATAGCTGTGTTGGATTCCTATATCATCGCCAAGCGATTGATTATACGCCGGGTCGGGTCCTTTAATTCCATCAATTACATCATAAATTTTAATCGGCTTATATCCGATAACCGTTCCATAATTATCGGTAATCGGAGTTCCCCAGGTTTTACCAAGGTCATCGCTTCTATAAATTTTGTAACCTTCAAAATCTTTTTTTCCGGTAAGGGCATCTTTTGCATTTTCAGCTTCGGAATCCCATGAAATTTTTACTTTTTTATCTCCCGGATGTGTAACTACTTTCGGCATGGGCGGCGCGCTGGAACCTTGATACTTGCGCTGATACATCTGCTGAGCCATTCTGTAGTTTTTCATTAAATCGGTTGTGTCGGGTTGATTCTCTATCGAACCGGAATTTCCCATGACTAAAGCGACTGAAGATTTAACCGTTTCACCCGGCGCTAAACTGAACGGACCGGTGGTGATAAAAAAATCAATCGGCGCGCCTTCCGGAAAATATTTTTTTAGACTGTCGGGCAGTGTCGTATCCATCCTTCTATCAGCGCCATGAAAGATTGCTTCTTTAATTGGAAGAAAACTACTTTTGGCGTCACTTGTAATGATAGGCCACATTTCGTCATCAACTTTTGGTGCAACTTCGCGATTAAAAAAATGAAAATCGGTAACGCCCAAATTTTTTGGAGTCTCAAGCACGTTTAATCCGATCATTCCCATTGCGCTGGGATCATTTGCCCAAGCGCCGTCTTTCTTATTATTTACATCCCAGACGTAAACGAAATCGCCGTTCTTGCCCGGAGAAGAAGAAAGAATATTTATCAAATCTTTGTTGTCGTAATCCGGTCTGAAGATTGCGAAGTAGCCAACATACACGCTATCCAACTGCTTGCCGCTTTTGTTGTGGATAGTAAAATCCCAGATAAGAAAATCTTCCGCGTAAGGTCTTCCGTAGGAATAAGCCGTTTCTTCAACTTCAATTCCAACTTTTCCATTTGGATTTGCATTTTCGTTATCGTCAAAGATGCAGTAGATATCGCGGTCGGAAACAAATTCATTTTGAACTTCTTTACCAAAGTTTGCAGAAAGAGGATCGATGTCTAACCGGTAATGCCCGGGCCAATGGCGTTCAGCAGGCGTGCTAATCCAATTTCCCGAGTTATCGAAATATCCTTTGGGCCAGGTATCTTGATTATCGCTTGAAGCAAGAAAAGGCGTCTCATCCGGCGGCGGAGCTTTTACATCGCCGGAAAATAATTTTCCGCGTGAGCCGTTCTTCGGGCTCCAATCAACTTTTTCCGAAGGACCGCCGTAAACAGAAGTAATTACGTTTCCTTTTGTAGCAACTACCAATCCCAAACCAAAACTGTATTGTGTTGCGGTGTTTGCCGCTGCAGGCCAATGAATTGCATTATTAAAGTATTCGTGAAAACTTGAGAGGATTCCGTAGTTGCCGAGATAATTTGCAACCTGCCCTTTATCCATAATTCCCAGCCCGCGTTCGCTACTGACGTGTGTTTTTTGAAGACGCGCAATTTGTTCCGGCTTCAAATTAGAGTGGCAGGCGTTGCAGTTTTGCTGTTGAGCAAAAATCATACTCTGAATAAAAAGAGATATAACTATTGTACACGTAAAAACTTTCAGTAAATATTTTATCATTTCATCGATCTCCATCTACCAAATTAATTGAATGCCCGCTTTTACAATTCTGGGCGGATCTAAATATGCCGGATTATGGTCAGCATCCGGCGAGGAACCGACAAGACCAGCTTGTCCGGTATCGAACGGTTTGCCCGTGCGCGAATAAACATAGCGAACGTTTTCGGTGTTTAATAAATTTGTAACTTCAACAAAAACCGAAGCGGCAAAATCAAATATGCGAACTTTTTTTACCGCACGAATATCGAGTGTGGAAGTCCATGGCTTTCTCGCGGAGTTCACTTCAATTCTCACGGTAGGATCAACGTACGGCGTGTACGGCAAGCCGCTTCCCGCCTGGAATAGAACATTAAAATTAAAATCTGAGAGGGGTTTTATTCCGAATATTTCAGGTCCTTGATTTTGAGGAATATTGAAATTCACATTCACGGCAACGTCATGTCGCTGATCAAAATCTAAAAAATATTCCTGGTGGGGAATTTCTTCTTTAGAGAAGGCGTCTATATAACCGGAAAGAGGTTGAGAATTATTTCCTTTCGCAACCATAAAAGAATAATCAATTGAACCGGAAAAATAGTTGCTGTATCTTTTGTGCAGCGTAAGGTCCATTCCCTTTACGCTGGCATAATCGGAATTATAGAAGACAACATAATCCTGCGAGAGATAACTTACTTGAAGCGTTGAGAGCAAATCCGTAATGTCTTTATACCAGGCGGAAACATCTAAAGCCCAATCATCATTCAGCTTATATTTAATGCCGGTTTCGTACGCAACGGTTCTTTGCGCTTTAACGCCGGGGTTGCCAACTAACGGCATTGAGGTGGAAAGGTCTTTTACTTGATTGTAGTACAGTGAATTATAATCGGGATTCTGGAAAAAATGTCCGTACGAAAAATGAAGTACCGCGCGGTCGGAAATCGGATGTGCTAATCCAATACGGGGACTCAATTGTGTTTTCGCTGCAATTTTTTCTTCCTGCGCCGGTATCCAATTATTGTTCGGATCGAATGAACCGAAACGGCGGATGTCGGGCCACATCGAAGCACGCGGATCAGCATAATCAAACCGTAAACCAAGATTGATGATCAGATAATCATATTCAATTTTATCCTGCGCGTACGCCGCCAACTCAATTGGAGTGCGCTCATACAAGTCTTTGTATTGCGAGCCGGAAGGCCAGGGTTCAGATTCCTCATGAACTTTTATAAAATGGCTCTTCAATTCTAATCCGGTTTTTAATTGATTATAATTATTAGCTTGATAGGTAACGTCAAGTTTACCGCTGTACGTATCGGTCTTATCGTCGGAATATTGTCCGTCATCTCCGCTGATGTAAAAGTAAACGCTCTTTCCGGTTTGTCCGCGGATATAATCCGCCGGTTGCTTATCTCCAACTTGCACTTTAATTGCGTTTTCAAATCGAGAAACCTGCGCAGTGTAAAACAAGCTGTTGCTTATCGTGTGCGTAACGGTCAATCCAAAGCGGGAAGTATTCTTCAACGTATGCGTTTGATTCTCGCTTAAATATTTCCATGCGTGGCTATAAGATTGAGATTGATTTTTTGTGAGTTGTCCCGACAAAGAAAATTTCAACATTGGTGTAGCTTTGTACGTAAATTTAGTAAAACCATCACGCTCCATATTGTAACCGTGCGGCAGGTAGCTGTCTTCATTTCTTACTCTGCCCGAAAGGAAAAAAGTTAAGTTCGGAATAAAAGGGATTGGTCCGTTCAATGAAAGATTCAGCATTCCGTTAATCGGAATATCTAAATTTTGCGGTTTGAATTTTACTTTATCGATAACACTCTTTTTCATGTACGGATATGAGTCTTCAACCCCGGCGAACGGATTGCTTTTACGATACGGCGACTGATTTATCATCGGAGAAGTGTATTCAAATTTTCCTTTAAATGTTTCGCCGCCTTCTTTGGTAACGATATTTACAACACTCGACATTGCATTACCGTACTCAGCATTAAACGTTCCGCTCAACACCATCATTTCTTCAATAGCGTCTTTATTCACCATAGAATTGAATCCGCCGTAAAGAGGATCTTCAACGTACATTCCGTCAACCATATACGCAATTTCTCCGGTTCTTCCGCCGCGCACGTGAATATTTCCGTCGGCGTCGGTTGTAAATCCAGCTTTGGTAGTAAGCACTTCCTGGAAATTTGCGACCGGCATGTTGATGATTTCATCCGAACTGATAATAGAAAGTTTTGAAGTAACATCTTTCTCTATGATCGGGCGTTCGCCGACAATTATGGTTTCACCCATATCAATCGTTGTTGGTTCGATTGAGAAATCGATGTTGGTGGTGAGATCAACTATAACCTGCACGTTGGTTACTTTGTGTGTTTTGTATCCGATCATCGAAGCGACCAAATTGTATTTGCCGGGACGAATATTAAGGATGAAGTATTTTCCATTAACATCGCAAACAGCGCCGAGCGTTGTGCCTTCGAGCGAGATTGAACATCCCGGAAGCGCTTCGCCGGTGCTTTTATCTCTTACGATACCGGAAATTTTTCCGGTTGTTCCCGCAAGAACATTCAAAGATGCCGCAAGATAAAAGAAACCAAAACTGATCAGAAAAAGCGAAAATTTTCTACTGTATTTTCTCAAGGGGAATCCTCCCTTAAATACTAATTTGTAAATATCATGTTGCCAAATAAGAAAAATTTTCAAAGACCTGCCGAGAGTCTGCACCTAATTGCAAACTGTACGGCAGACCTTTGAAATCGTGGTTACATCATTATTTCATCAAGAGCATTTTCATGGTAGTTTTATAATTTCCGGCGCTGAGGGTATAAAGATAAACGCCTGAAGGAACTTCACTGCCAGATTGATTTTTGCCGTTCCAGGTTGCGCTGTGCTGCCCGGCGGCTTGTTCGGATGAAACGAGTGAAACTATTTCTCTTCCGAGCAAATCATAAATATTTAAAGAAACAAAAGCGTTTGCCGGAAGATTATAATTGATAGTGGTTGTAGGGTTGAACGGATTCGGGAAATTCTGTTGCAGCGAAAATTCCGTTGGTACATTCTCTGCATCTTTAACATCATCAGCGCCAAGCTCGGTAATAACGATGTTATCAAAATAAGCGGCAAGCCCTGTAGCGCTTTGCTGAAATGAATATAATCCGAATTTTCCGGCAGTAACCGCTGTTCCTTTTGCATAAGAAACGGGAGACCCGGCTAACAACTGTCCATCGAAGTAGCACGAAAAACTTACGGTGGTATCATTTGTTGTACGAGCTTCTACTTTCATTTTATGCCAGCCGTCTGAAGTTGGAAAAAGACCGGGATGATTGGTTCCTTTAAAATCCTTGCTGAATAAGGGCATGAATGTGGTTGGATCAGATTTGAGTCCGGAAAGATTAATACGATCACTTGCATCAAAATCTGCGCGTAATTTATAAAAATCTTTTTTGGAGCTATCGGCATAAACGACTAAACCGGAATAAGCTGAGAGCGACTGACCGACGTAGCAATAGACATCAGCTTCTATGGAGTAATTTTTTAATGTAAAAATGCCGCTTGTGGCTACTGCAGAACCGGTATAAGAGCCATCCGCATCTTGAAGAAGACCGACGTAATTTCCACCGCCGGTTAACGCTTTGGGCGCATTTGCCATCGGTTTGGCAATTAGTTTATCTTCATTCTTGTAATAGGTGTCCCATGTTGCATCGGCAGCGCCCGATTCAAAGTTTTCCGAGAAAATCACCGTTTGCGCAATAGCGATCTCCGGACCAAGGAAAACAAGAATGGCAAGAACAGTAATTAGTTTTTTCATACTATACCTCTTTTAGATTAATAAGTGAATGTGTAAAATTTCATCTTTTAATAACTATAACGGCTACATAAAACGGGCTAAAGAATCAGCGAAAATGTCACAGAGCAAAAAAACATACTTCCGGTTTATCGTTTTTTTTCAACTTGAACTTAGAGAAAGATACTTCCCTAATAAATTGAAATGCGATAAGTGGTTATTAGCTGCGAAAAGTGGCGCAAGACTCTGTTTAACTTAGAACATTTCCGGGTTAAACAAATTTTTCTTTTATCCTGGCGGCGTATCTTCTGCTCATCACCAAAGGCTTATCAAATCCTTTAAGAAAAACTTTATAGGAATTGGAAAAAGAATCTTCGATTTTTGCAACGCATTCCAGATTAACGATAGTTTCTCTGTGGATACGGCAGAAATGGTTTTCCGGCAGCCGCTGTTCCCATTCTTTCATCGTTTTCCGGGTTATTGAACGCTTATTGTCAACAGTATGAACATAAGAATAATCTGCGTCGGATGCTATAGCCACGATGGTGTCAATTTTCAAAAACCGGTATTTATTATTCAGCATAAGAAAAATTACGTCGTCATAATTTAAGTGGCGGAAATCAGCTGATTCCTTCTGCGTATCTCGCGCTAATTTTTGAATGGTGTTCCGCATCCGCTCCGGACTAACCGGCTTTAAGAGATAATCATGCGCATTTACTTCAAAGGCTCTTATGGCGTATTTATCGTACGCGGTAACAAAAACAAAATCCAGTTCGTAATCAATTTTGTTCAAGAGATCAAAACCCGATTCGCCGCGAAGCTGAATATCCAGGAATACAAGATTGGGGTGCAGCTTGCTGATTAGTTGTTCGGCGGCGCTCACGTTATTCGCCTCGCCGATGATCTCAATTTCTTCAAAGGTGCGGAGAATGTTGCGGAGATCGAGTCTTGCAAGTTTTTCATCATCAACAATAACGGCTTTGTATTTGGGCGTCATGGCGGTGTTCAGTTCATTCGTTTTTTAAGTGATAATTTTACCTGAACGGAATCTTCATTTTTAATTACTTGAAACTTTGAATAGGAAGGAGAATAAAGTTCAAGCCTCTGATGAATATTTTCTAATCCTTTACCGGTTGAATTTTTCTCATTTCGTTCAAGCCATTTGCCGGTATTGGCTACGCTTACGTTTAAGATATTTTCTTCCAGCTTTGCGGAGATAACAATTTTTAACGGAATCGGGCTTGTGTGCATACCGTGTTTGATCGCATTTTCTACCAACGGGTGAATAAGAAAAATGGGGATTGAACATGTTTCCGCTAACGGATCAATATCAAAATCAACCAACAGCTCATCTTCAAATCTTACTTTTTCAATATCGAGATAATTTTTTATTACTTCAATTTCACTCATCAAAGGAACTTCGTTTGTGTCGCTTTCAATTAAGGTGTACCGGAGAAACTCCGAAATCTTGGTGATAATTACTTTTGCCTTTACGTTTTCTTCCGAGATTAACGCACGTAAAGAACTAAGCGTGTTGAACAGAAAATGGGGATTAAGCTGGTACCGCAACATCTCGTACTGAGCGTTATGCGCTAAGGTTAAGGCGTTATCCGTTTTTTCTTTTTGCGAAACCCATTCCATCCAAAACTTTATGCCAAAATACAATCCGCTCCAGCCGATAAAGACGACGTTATTTCTGAAGACGCCAACCACAACCGTCCAAAAAGTAATATCAATTAAAGTAATTTTAAGCGAACTTACAAATTCGAATGTAACAATAGAAGCGGCTTCCCAAAGAATTGAGCAGACAAAGGATGAAACAAAAATGATGATCGAAAGGGAAATAAATGAGTACTGAAGGAAGTTGATTTTTTTTAGCCGGTACCGTAGCAGTATGGAAATCACGAATCCAAAAGCCCATGTTATTGTCCGGTTTAACAGCGTGTTTACGGTAAAATCATGAATCCCGCTAAAGACAAAAACATGCTGGAAATAAAAAATCATCCAGCCGATAATTTGTAAAAACCAAAAAGTTTTTTCTTTGCTAAAAGATAAATTTTTAATGAGTGCCACTTCTTTGTGTAATTTTTTCTTGCAATTACTCTGTTACCAGGACGTTTACTATTCATCAATTGTGAGAAGGATGAACATCATCCGATGTTAAATTAACTTTTTTTTTGCAGAAATTCAGTAAAATGCGACGAGAGGCTTTTACGTACGACGAGAGGCGAGGAAGATGAAAAAAGTAGGTGAGATAAAAAGAAGACGAAGTTATTTTTAACGGCGCAACTTGAAGAGGCTGTGTGAAAAATATTAGTCAAGTAGGATAAAATTGATATGAATGGAGAAAAGAAATCAATAATTTTGGGAGAAAAAATTTGGTTAGGAAATGAAATACATA
>Ga0172370_10002192_pt1 | contig 28545 bp, 23 predicted proteins | sample LakKiv5m_FD_114538 | JGI IMG/M metagenome (GOLD analysis project Ga0172370, IMG submission 114538) | Freshwater microbial communities from Kabuno Bay, South-Kivu, Congo - kab_022012_11.5m | ecosystem: Environmental > Aquatic > Freshwater > Lake | place: Democratic Republic of the Congo...
GCATAACAACAACCTGCACTGCGGACACGCAAGCAGCCGCAGACGCGCAGCTTGTGGGCGCAACTCTTGAGTGCAAGATTGATTCCGGCTCGAACATGGTGATTTGGACAAAGCACCTGACGAACTTCGTAGCGTTCTCGCAAACCGCAACGCCCAGCCCGACTCCCGCGCCCTACACGCCGAGCAATGGCGGCGGGGGCGGAGGCGGCGGAGGGGGCGGCTCGAGTTCGACTCGCGTGTCATCCACGTTCAGCGTGAATATCGGCGGCAACCAGACCTGCCCCGTGCGGATTACCCGAAAAATCACGAGCAGCAATTCGCTTTCCACCCTTACCACCACTCTTGAGAATATCGGCGAGGCAAATTGCACGCTCGAGGATTTCGCCTTCAACGACACGATTCCATACAACTTTTCCACCGCAGGCAATCTAACATACTTGCCGGAATACGCGTCGCTCGACGGGCAGAGCGTGGCGTACGTTTTCCCGCTGTTCGCAAGCGGCGAGTCAAAAACAGTCGAGTATTCCGCGAAAAGATGGATTCCGCCGTCGCGCGTGGAGGGGTTTGTCAATTATGGCATGTCCACAAAAATAAAAGTCATCGAGGCGCTGCCAATAGAGCCATTGCCATTGCAGCAAACGCCTGAAAAGGAGGAAAAAGCCAAGGCAAATGACACTGCGCCGCAGGCAAATCCGATTCCGTCGGAAACTGCGCCGGTTGTTGCGCAAAAGACGGACGAGCCGCAACCTCTCGCGCAGCCAGCGGGCAATGTCGGTTCATCAATTTCTCTCGCGTTGGGTGCGCTGGCTGTCGTGGCAATCGGTGCGGCATTCTATTTGCTGACGAGAAACAAGGGTTCTGGAAAGCAAGGTGCGCCGCAAGGGAAAAAATCCGCGCCACCCGAATAAATGTGCAATTACCGGTTCAACTCCGTCTTTTTGAGCTGGGTGCCCGGCAACGGGTTTTTTCTTAGAGGATTAGTCGGAACTATGAAGAATTCTCCGAGGGCGGAGATTGTGCCGCCAAGGAAGTGCCCGCCTGAAACGTTGAAGGCGGAATCCCCGATGATTGCGTGCGCGTGCAGTCCGTCCTCGTTTATGTTTCCCGAAAACCCGAGCAGCTCGTAATAGCCCGAAAATTTCTTTTTCGTCCATTGGTTTTTTTCAGGATTGTAATATGCCAGCTCCACGTCTGTCAGCGCGCCTATTCCCCACACTTGCGCGCCCGCCACTCCCTCGCGCGCAGCCCACCCTTCAATCGCGCTTTTCACCTCTTCTCCTTTGGAAAGCACCAGCCAGTAGCCGTTATTCTCTTTGCGGGATTGCATGGTGGATGTTGAGGAAGGAAGAAATAAAAAGAGCGAAGCGACAAAAGCTGCCGCTTTTGTCGAACCTGTCGAGCGACTTGTCGTCCGACAAGTGCGGCGAACCGCACTTGTGGAGCACTTTTCCGATGCGTCGGAAAAGTCGCTCGCACCGACGAGTGCTCCACTTGTGCTGCGGCACAAGTCGGAACTTCGTTCGACAATTCAACATTTTTTCTGCCCGATTCGCCTCCGGCGAATGGGCGTAAGTTTTGCGAAGCAAAACTTCCGTCGAAAAAATATTGACGCCGACGAGGAGAGCAACAGCGCAAGCTGTTGCGATTTTGCGCCGCAGCGCAAAACCTCTTCTGGCGTTCGAACAAAGTGAGAACGCCGACGAGGAGAGCGCCGGCTAAGCCGGCGCGATTTCGAGCCGCAGCTCGAAATCTGAGGAGGCGCGAAGCGCCGACGAGGAGATTTGAACTCCTAAGCCCCGAAGGGCACTAGATTTCTTCCCTCACCATCCATTTCTTTTGGGGGTGAAACCCTCAGCCCCTTTTCTTTTTAAGAAAATGGGATATGGGCGGGCTCAAGTCTAGCGCGATACCAGGTTCTGCCACGTCGGCTTATTGAGAAGAGATAGCTTAAGAAGAGTTTAAGATGATTCCTGCGAGCTAAATCCGCGAGCGCAGCGAGCGAACCCGCATTCAGGCGCGCATGGTGTAGCCGAGCGGCAGATGAAACATCTCCACTGCCTTGTGGAAACACGCCACACCATGCGGAGATACAGCTTGCATAACATTTTTCCTAGAATAAGGATTTTTTCTCCAACAGCAGCGCAGATGTCTTCGTCGCTCCATCAGTGCATCACCACTGCCAGGGTTGCTGGTCATGTTCATATGGATGAAACGGCGACCGGCACGACCGGCACCTTGCCGTCTGTCCCTCTTTATAAACGCGGATTGAAAAAACAAAACCATGAAAATGTACCGCTTCAGATTGTATCCTTCCAAGGCGCAGAAGAAGCAACTCAATATGCACCTTTGGCTTGCAAAAAACCTCTGGAACGAACTGCTTGCGCACAGCAAGGAAACATACAGAAACTTTGAAAAATTTCCCACAAGGAACTCTCTGCAACTGATAGTCAAGGACAACGGCATGTATTTCCAAACAGCGCAGGAGATGGCCCATAGGGTTGAGAATGGCATCTGGCGCTATGTCAAGTTCAGGAAGGCAGGAAACACCACAGTCGGCTTCCCACGTTTCAAGAACATTGACGGGATGAAGAGCATGCACTATCCACAGTTCGGATTTTTCCTTCGCAAAAAACTAGAAGTAACTCCCTTCGGGAAATCCAAATTGTGCAGCATAGGCAGATAAAAGGGAAGATAAAAACACTCACTCTCAAGAAGGAAGCATCTGGAAAATGGTTTGCCAGCTTTGCCGTTCTTGAGACTCCTGCTGTCAAGGCGCAGAATGGCAAGCCCAAAGTTGGAATAGACTTGGGGCTCAAGACGCTGGCAACTCTTTCTGATGGAACTACGATCAAGAATCCACGGCATATTGAAAAGCATCAAGAAAAGATAGCTTACTTGCAAAGAACAAGCGACCGGAAGAGGAAAGGCAGCAAAAACAGACGGAAAGCAAAGAAACTAGTTGCCATTGAGCTTGAAAAGCTCAAAAACACAAGAAGAGATTTCCTTCACAAATTCTCACACACGCTTGTCAATTCATATTCCTTCATCGCCTTGGAAGACCTAGCATCGCAGGAGCTTGCCAAGCAGAACTTTGGCAAGTCTATCAACGACGCAGGCTGGGGCGAGTTGGCAAACATGCTGCGCCACAAGGCTGAAAGTGCCGGTTGTGAGGTGGTGTTTGTCAATCCAAAGGATACGACAAGGATGTGCTGCGTCTGCAACAACAAGATGGACATGCCGCTTTCAGAGAGAACATATCTCTGTGATTCTTGCGGCAACCATATAGACGGGGATTTGAACGCAAGCATAAACATACTCAGAAGAGCTACGGCAGGAATTGCCGGAAGTAACGCCTGTGGAGATGGAACAGCGGTTCCGTCTTTGAAGCAGGAAGCCCGCGCCTTTAGACGCGGGTAATTCACAACGGTTCAGAGCCCGCCGACAAAAACCTCTTTCTCCGCGTTCTCGTCGAGCGCGAACGGGACGTCCAGCTTCACGTAGAGCTTCCAGATGTGTATTTTGTCGTCGTGCCCGAATTCGTAGCTGGTGGGCGCGGCGTCATCCGGAAGCGCAAACTCCGCCTCGTAAGTTCCTTCGGAATACGTTCCATCTCCCGCGACTTTTTTCTCCTGTGAAAACAGCTCGCCTGACCTTTCTTCAATCGCAGTCTCAAGGTGTGTGGATTTCACAAGTCCGATTTCATTGTCCCTGTCATAATCGTATTTGTCCATCGTCCTGCTCACCTTCACCCTTCTTCTTTCATTGCAAACCAGCTTGGCATAAAGCGCGCGTGCCTTCTTCGGCTTTCCGGTTTTCACTGTTATTGTTGCGCGAATAACCTCCCCTGCGAGATAAGCATCTTTATCGAGTGTTATTGTTATCATGCGCGCACCCTGTCGTAAAGAAAAAGGAAATGCAAAAAGAAAAAAATCACGGGTTCTCCACTTCAACTTCCCCTTTCACAACGGTTGCCTGGCAGGCGAGCCGCTGGTTTGGCTTCGCCCCGAATCCCTCGAGCGTCGCCTTTTCGTTGTCAGTCTGGGCGGAGAGGTTCTCCATTCCCTTGTTTATGTTGCAAAGGCACGAAACGCACACTCCTGCCTTGCATGAGAACGCTATTGATGCGCCGTTGTCCTCGGCAACCTGCACGAGCGGCGTGTTGTCCGGCACTTCGACTGTTTTTCCGTCTGACTTGAAAGTGACTTTTGCCATCGAATCCCTCGGAATTAATCTCCACATAAGATTTATAACTCTCCTCACAATAGTTTCATTCCGGTGATATTCGTGCCTTCCAACCTTCCAAGCAGCTATTCCCGCGCAGGCGCGCAGGCATCCGCGCCGACCATAACTCCACCAGCGGTTGCCGGCGCACCGAAACCTCCGCAGTTCAGCGGCGGCTCCGACAGCACTCTGCCGTTTTTCATCGCCGTGCTTTCGCTCATCATCGCGTTGGCTGCGCTATACGGCGCGTTTTTCGCGGAACGCCCGGTCAGCCCCGCGCAAAAGGAGGTGCTTCTCGGGATAGCGAACGACCTGAAGACGCTGCAAGAGAGGGAAATCGCGCTCTCTGCGCCGGTGCAGACGACAATCGAGCTCAACCGCAGCTACCCGATAAGCGAGCTTTTCCCCGCGCAATTTGAAATTCCCATTGACTTCACCATACCCGTTGACACGCAGCTTGTCGGCGTGAGCACAACCGGAGTGCCGGTGGCGTTCCGCGTGCAGGAGGAAGTTCCGATAAAGGCGATAATTCCCATAAACAGCGCGAGGGCGTTTGGCAACAAGACAATACAGATACAAAAGACGCTGCCCGTCGAGGCGAAATTCACCTCGATTGTAAAAGTACGGACCGCTTATGGCACGGACCTCAACAGCATGATTGACAAGCTCAACAAGCTCGCAGGGCAGGCATCCTGAATTTTGGGTTGGCAGCTGGATTGAGAAGCTCAAAATCGGGCTGGCGTTTCAGGTCAATTCCGCAATTTCCGCCGTGCCGCAGCTTCCGCCGAATCGTTTCTCCCACTTGCCTATTTTCAGCTTCTTCTCATAAAAAGGCGCATCCGCCACGAATGTTTCTCCCTCTCCTCCTTCGAGGTGCGGGCTCACGGGCGGCTTGAGTTTTTTCAAAAAGGAAACGAACTTCGCATCAAATTTTTTTCCGAGCATTTCCCGCCCCAGCCCTTCCGCGGCAACAGCCACGACGTAAGTTTCAAGAAATTCGCACTGCTCGGATAACAGCCGCCCGCCTGTTCTCCAAATCGGCGCAAAGCTTTTGATTCCGAGCTCCTCGGCAATCCTGTCCACGCGCTCTTTCTGGTATTCGCTCTCAATCGCGCCCGCAGCCACGCCATCAACTTTCATCTCCGACAGCGCGCGCTTCATGGCGGAAAGCTCGTCCTTCTCGCCCGCGCCGGACGGCTTCGCAATTCTTATCGAAAGCCCCATCGCTTCCGCCTGCTTCTTGCACCACCGCACGTTCGGATGGTGGAACATCGTCGAATGCTCGGATGGCTCGACTGTGAGAAGAACCACGTCCCAGCCCATCTGCCTGCAAACTTCCGTTGCAAAGACGGAATCCTTGCCTCCTGAAAACAAGACTGCGATTTTCATACGCCAATTACGGGCATGAATTACTTTTTAAACTCTTCAGACGTATTTCTGCCCACTTCACGGTGGGCGTGTAGCTCAGCGGTAGAGCGCGTCGTTCGCAACGACGAGGCCAGGGGTTCAAATCCCCTCTCGTCCATCTCCATTTTCGTCGATGCGAAAATGGATGATACATTTTCTGAAAGAAAATGTCCATTCCCTAAACCGCAGGGGGCTCCGCCCCCTTCAGTTTAAGGGTTCCAATTTGTCCTGCAGGACAAGTGGACCACAAGTCCGACTCGAGCAGCGGCTCGAGTGGAGCACTTGTCGTTGCGAGCGACTTTTCCGACGCATCGGAAAAGTGCTCCACAAGTGCGGTTCGCCGCACTTGTCGGTCATCCTGATACCCCCCGCGACGTTTTCCTTGATTTCCCCCTCGCCCCCCTGAAATCTTTCTTATTTTTCTGTGCTCAAAAAAAGAAAACAAATCGCGCTACGCGGGGCAAACAAAATCCAAAAACAGAAAACGGCGCCCTCACGGGGCGCCACTCGAAACAAAAAACTTACAGGTACGACAGCGCGTCCATCTCGACTGCCCTGCGCGGAGCCGCTTCTTCCCACTTTATCTCCGTGTACGGGTTCTTTATTCCCGTGACGATTGCCGTGCAGGTTATGTTGCTGCCGAGCGCCGGGTCAAGCCGTGCGCCGATTTTAACGTCCGCGTTCATGTCGAAGCTCGACGAAATCTTCTCGCCGATTTCAATCCCTTCGCCAAGCGTAAGCCCCGCGCCGCCTGCGATGTGCAGAAGCGCGCCCTTCGCGCCCTCGTAGGATGCGTCGAGGAGCGGGTGGTCCATGGTGTTCTTCACCACGTTCTCCGTCCTGTCCTGCCCCGTGCCCTCGCCCATCGAGATGAGCGCGAAGCCGCCGTTCTCCATCACCGAGCGCACGTCCGCGAAGTCAATGTTCATCAGCGATGGGAACATGATTGTGTCCGCAATTCCGGTTATCGCCTTCCCCGTTATCGCGTCCGCAAGGTTGAATGCCTCGTTGATTGGCAGGTTCGGGACGTATGACACCAGCCGGTCGTTCTCAATCACGATGACCGTGTCGGATTTCGCCGCAAGGCGCTCAAGCCCCCACTTCGCCTTCGTCATTCTTGCCCTCTCGAGCCGGAACGGCATGGTGACGATTGAAACCACAATCGCTCCCTGCTCCTTTGCCACTTCTGCAATGACTGGCGCCGCGCCTGTGCCCGTGCCACCCCCCATTCCTGCTGCTATGAAGACAAGCTCCTTCTCTCCAATCACCTCGCGCAACTTGTCCTTTGACATCTCCGCGCACTTGGTTGCGACTTCTGGGAAGCCGCCTGCGCCAAGCCCCTTCGTGACACTTGAACCGATGAGAACCCTCTTGTGAGCGTTAACAATCTTCAAGTGAAGCTGGTCGGTGTTCACCGCAATCGTCTGGGCGCTTTTCACGCCGTTCTTCATCATCCTGTCCACGGTGTTGCAGCCAGCCCCGCCAACGCCGATGACGCCTATCCTGACTTTCTCATTGCTCATGAGCTCGTCGGATGCGGCAGCCTGTTTTTGCCCAATCACGTCTTCAAACATTTTCCCAACCCCCAATCTTTTGTTTTGTTTTTGGGCCTTGGCGCGCCACATGGTCCGCGCCCCTGCCCCCTCTGCCTATGTTTTTTGGTCGCCTCTTTCTTTCCATCATTCTGCCGTTCTGTCTGGCTTTGGGCTGGCTCACGCTCGGTAAAAATTCTCATCCGCCGAGGACATACGCGCTGCCCATCATAATCGCCAACACTCCTTCTGCACTCACATTTAAATACGTTGCGAAATTTCAGAACGCACGCGTTCGGAGAAATATTTTTTATCGTCGTGAATTTTGCGGAAAAATTCAAAGCCGCGCGCGAAGGCAGGCATTCGCAACCCTGCGCGCGGAAATTTTCAGTCGTCCCCAACCCGAAACTGACTGGATGCGCCTTTTAAATTCTCGCTGCACATAAAACTGCATGAGGTTCAGCAGTATTCATGCAAGTTCAGCCGCGCAGGCGCGTACGCAAACGCCAGAGACCGCACAGAGCGGGGCTTCCAGCCGCAATCCGCGTGGTTCGTTCTTCCCGCGATTTGCAGTGGTTGTGCTTGCCACCACAACCGTCGCTTTATTTGCCGCAGGCTGCACGCCGACAAGAATTTCCGCAAAGCCGGTCAAGCCGACTCAGTCACTTGTTGCGAAAGCCGCAGCAGACAGCGCAAGGCTCGCGAAGCAAAAAAAGGCGGCAAGTCAAAAAACGGCAGCCGACAGCACCGAGCGGGCGCTCATAAAATTGATGGGCATTGGTGCATACAACCGGATTTACCATCCCGAAATTGCGGTGGCTTCCCCGAAAAACACCGCCTCGATGGCGACGATTCTCTTCTTCAACGGCAGAAACAACGATTCGATTACTGTGAACCGCGACTTGTCGAAGGCAGTTCGCAATCTGATTCCGGCGGGGCAGCTTGCGGAATTCCGTTCATTAATAGGCAGGTTGTTCGACAAAAAACTTGCAGCTGACGCGACAAACGGCGACAAGTTCCTGCGCGCGGTGATGCAGCGGTTCAAGTACAACGGCCTGTTCGGCTTGGATAAAAATCGGCATTATTGGTATTATGCGACGGGCAACATCGACTGGGTTTACAACAACCTTTCTGCCGACGACAGGAAAACAATCTGCGAAATCGGGAAAAAACTGAGCAACAAGGCAGTCCGCGAAATAATCGGGTGCGTGTCGGACTCGAAAATTCCCGGCAGCGCGCTGTTCGACTCCCGCAATCCGCAAGTGGTCGGCGATGAGCGGGTTTATGCTTCGTTCATAGTTTTCATGTGTTTCTGCGGCTTCTGATTCTTCGACCTAGATTTTCGGCAGCGCTCCTGCTAATCCTCATAAAATAAAAAAAGTCGAAAGCACACTGGCGGGTTGGGTTGCCGGCGTGCTTCTGTTTTTTGAAACAAACTTCGCGCTTCTTAGCCGATTATCTCGATGTCGGAGTACGAGACTTCCTTCTTTGGCTCGTCAGCTCCCGCACCGAAGATATTCGCGCCTTTCACGCCGGTTACGATTGCCACTATTTCTAGTTTTCCATCGTAGCCCGGAATGAGCCGTGCTCCCCACTTGACGTTCGCCTGCGGGTCCATCTTCTCCGTGATGATTTCTCCCGCCTTGATGGCATCTCCGAGCGTCAGGTCGGCGCCGCCCGAGATGTGGATGAGCGCACCATTCGCGCCTTCGTAGTCCACGTCCAGCAGCTTGTTCTTGAGAACGCCTTCGGCAGCTCCGTGCACCTTGTCGGTTCCCTTGCCTTCGCCCACTGCAATGAATCCGACTCCGCCTCCCTGCACGATTGCGCGCACGTCCGCGAAGTCAATGTTGATGAGCGAGGGCTGGGTAATCGTCCAGACAAGTCCGCCGACCGCCTTTGCAAGGATTTCGTCAGCAACCGCAAACGCCTCGTTCATGGGCAGGTTCGGCACCAGCTTGACCAGTCTGTTGTTGTCAAGCACGATGACCGAGTCCACGTGTTTGCGGAGCTTGGCGATACCCTCGTCGGCCTTCACGCGCCTTGCGCGCTCAAGGTTGAATGGATATGTTACCATGGCAACGACTATTGCGCCCTGTTCCTTCGCGATTTCCGCGATGACTGGCGTAGCGCCCGTTCCGGTTCCTCCTCCCATTCCGGCGCAGATGAAGACGAGGTGCGACCCTTCGAGCTCTTTCTCGATGAGTGGCCGGTCTATCTCCGCCGCCTTGGCGCCTGTGTCCGGGTAACCTCCCGCACCCAAGCCCTTGGTGATGGTCTTTCCGATGAGGACCTTCTTCGCCTTCTCGTGTATCATGTTCAGGTGCTGCCTGTCGGTGTTGATTGCCACAAGCTCGCAACCCTTGACACCCGAGCGGATAAGCCGGTTCACGGTGTTGTTGCCGCCTCCTCCTACTCCTATCGTCACTATCTTAATCTGGTCTGAGCCAAAGTTTTCGGCTGGAGCTGGCTCTTGCTCGCCTAGGACTGACTTTACCAAACTGTCCATACCTATCGCCTTGCCCCAAATTCGCTGAGCAAGTTTATATATGTTGCAGGAAGCGGAAAAAATTCACGGCGGAAAATTATGTTCCACAATGGGCGAATTGCGCATCCACAATTGTGGAACGTGCCTGCGGGAAAGGCAGGAAGACTGGGGTGAAAAATATTTTCCCAGTTCATCGCCAAGTCGGCAGAGAAACCCCGCCCTTTAGGGCGGGGAGTGAACACAGTCGTCCGACCGACTCGGCTTCGCCGAGTGGTCCATTTGCCGCAGCGGCGGCAAATCGGATGCATCGGGCGTCTTATTCATATTTCCGTCATCCGAGTATTTCCAGCAGCTTCTTGCGGACAGACTCAAATTTTTTCTTTCCTAGCCGCCCAATCCTCTTTACTGCAAGCCGCTGGTAGAGGGAAGTCAAATTGCGCGGCAGCGCAAGCGGATGGTGCGCGGTGCTCTTCGGCGAATTTGATGTAAAAACCTGCGGAAACACCGTTTAAAACATTCGCAGGGTTCCGTGCCGGTGGAAAATTGCGCAGGCGCAGAAAAATCGCCAGTTTCGCAACAATTAAATTGCTTCCCGGCATCACTCCCCCATGGCAATCGCGGAACTGGTAATACTTCTCATCTTCACTTTCATACTTGCGAAATCCTCGTCAGTGGTGGTGGAAAGCGCGGCAAAGCTCGCGAAATTCTTCGGTGTCAGCCAGCTTGCAATAGGGCTGCTTCTGATAGCGGTGTCCACTTCCCTCCCTGAGCTTGCGGTTTCCGTGACCTCGTCAATCGCGAACGAAGGGGCGATTTCCGCGGGAAACGTGTTCGGCTCGAACATCGCGAACATCCTGCTCGTGCTCGGGATTGGCGCGTTCCTTTACGGCTTCAAGGTGAAAAGAAGCGAGCTTGAGGGCATCGGGCTCGCATTGCTTCTCACCACGCTAATTTCGGTCTACATAATCTTCCACACGCAGATTTTCGGGTTCGCGCTCGGGTTCTACGACGGCGTGCTGCTGATTCTCATAGCAATCTGGTATGCCTTCCGCGTCCTTCGCAAAAAGAGGATTGATGAGGTCGTGGAGCCGGGCACAATCAGCAGGCATGAGGCGTTCCGGTCATTCCTGTTTTTCGGGGCAGGGGTGGTGCTTGTCATGGTGAGCTCGAACTTCGTGGTGGACTCGGCAATCAAGCTTGCCGACATTTTCGGGCTTGCGAAAAGCTTCATCGGCGCGACCATAATCGCGGTCGGCACTTCGCTTCCCGAGCTTTCAATCGACCTGCAGGCGATACGCAAGAAGGAATACGGACTCGCGCTTGGCGACGCAATCGGGAGCAACATTGCCAACATAACGCTGGTGCTCGGGACCGCGGCGGCAATCAACCCGATTGCGATACAGCTGCCCGTGTTCATAGCCGCGCTGCTCTTCGCGATAATCGCCAACATGACGTTCCTCTATGTAGCCGCCATCAAGAGGGCATTCGGGAGGCGCGAGGGCGCGGCAATGCTTGCGCTGTTTGCGGTATATATAATCACGATTTTCTTCCTGCAGCTCAACGAAGTCAGCCCGCTGGTGTGAGCGGTTTTTGTGCGGCAGCCGTTCTGTCATGCCTGCGTTCGCCTGAGAGAAGCGCGCCGCAGACAAGAATATATATTATGCCGGAACAGATTTTTGCGGGCAGGGTTTTGCAATGGCGGATAAGATAAAGGAATTTCTTGGAAACTATTTCGGTGAGATTTCCTCCGAGGAGCGGGGAGAAGTGTATGCGCAGATAAGCGCAGGCTCAAGCCCCACAAAAGACTATTTCATCATGCTTGTCATCGCGGCGATAATCGCCACACTCGGGCTTCTCACTAACAGCGTCGCCGTGATAATCGGCGCAATGCTTGTGTCCCCGCTCCTCATGCCCGTCCTTGGAATCGCGCTCGGCGCGATAAAGGGGGACATCGGGCTTTTCAGAACAGCGATCGAGGCTGAGGCAAAGGGAGCCGCCATGGTGATTTTCCTCGTGGCGGCAATTACCCTGCTGGTCCCGAATGCAGGGATAACGAGCGAAATACTCCTTCGCACGCACCCCACTCCTCTTGACATGATAGTCGCGCTCGCGTCAGGCGCGGCTGCCGCATATGCCCTTTCGAAGAAAAGCGTAGGCGTTACTCTGCCCGGCGTGGCAATCGCAGTCGCCATCATGCCGCCGCTCTCCGTTGTTGGAATCGGATTCGCCCTTCGCATGCCGGAAGTAGCATTCGGAGCCGCGCTGACATTCATCTCAAACGTGGTTGCAATAAACTTCGCCGCCATACTGGTGTTCTGGCTCATGGGCTTCGCGCCAAAATTGTCGCCCTCCACTGAAAAAGAGACAAAGAGCAGAATAAAAACTTCAGGAGTGCTTCTTATCCTCATTCTTCTTCCGCTCGGCTGGATAATGTATGACACTCTGCACAAGGACAATGTCCGCGTGGTGATTGAAGAAGTGCTTGGGGCGCAACTTGATGGCATCCCGCACTCGCGGCTCGTAGACATGTCTTTTGAATACGGCGCGGGCGGAAAAATCATAATCTCGGCGACGATAGAGTCCTCGCGCACGATAGATGATGGAAAAGCGGAGGAGATGCGGCATGCGCTTGAGAAAAACTTGAAGACAGATGTGGAGTTGGATCTGCGCGTTGATGAGATAAAGCTAGTGCGTTCGCAGCCAACTTCCTAGGGAGCCGGCGTCTTATCCGACTATCACGAGCAGCTCGGGAAGCGAGCGTATTTTTCTTGACGCAATAACTCCCTTCTCCTGATTTATGGAAACGGATATGCCGACCTCGGCGAACATTTCCTCATCGGACTTCGCATTTCCCACGGCAACCGCCTCCTGCGGCTTTGCCCGCAATGCGCGAAGCACGCGGCGTACCGCAGCGCCCTTGGAAAACACCTGCAAGTTTGATTTGAAACGGGGGATTGACACTTTCCAAGTGAAAATCCCGTTTTTGGCATGCAGCCTTGGCGACACTATCAAATCAAAACATTCCGGCGGAAAAACCGATAATATGGTTTCAAGGTATGCGAAGGAAACAACCACTATCTTGTAGCCCGTCCTGCGCAGATATTCCAGCGTTTCCTTCGCGTGCGGGGCGAGCCTGACTTTCGATGCCGCTTTCCGGTAATCACTCGCGTTTCTGCCTTTCAGCTCCCGCGCAATCAGTTCGGTGAGCTGCCTTTCAAAAATTTTTCCGGCAAAATACATTTCCCTGAGCGCGGTCAGCCGTTTCCCGAGCCCGAGCGAGCCGAAGATGCGGGTTATGCTGCTCTCTTTCGTGAGCGTGCCGTCAAAATCAAATATCACAACGCTGTGGTTTTTCGCAAGAAAGCCCGCGCTTTGCAATATCGTGCGCGTCACGTCCCGCGCGGTTTTTGCAAGCGATGGCAGGTCGCGGTGCTTGTGGCTCAGCTCTCCAATGTCCGCTTCGGCAATAAGTTCGCCATGTTTCATGGCTGACAAGACGATGGACATATCCACGCCCCAGTCCGATGGAAAATCAAGCGAAAGGAGGAGTTCTTTCCTTATGCAGAATTGCCCTGACAGCGGCTGCGCGAGCTTGGACTGCGGATATATCAGCTCGAGCAGCGGCTTTGCCACAAGTTCTGTCACTCTGCCCGCCTCGCGCCCGAATGTCGCCTTGCACATTCTTACCTCGCCTTTTATGACTGGTGCTGCCAGCGTTTCTATCGTTCTGCGCGAGAAGCGTTCCAAGTCTCCGTCTATGAAAACAAGCACAGAGTTTCCCGCTGCCATCGCGCCGCTTTTTATCGCCGCCCCCTTGCCTATGTTTTTCCGGTGTTTCACGAGCACTGCGCCGTTTTTTATCGCCACTTCCGCCGAGCGGTCTTTCGACCGTCATCAATTACAACGACTTCCTGCACAATCGGGGATTTTTTCGCCTCGCGTATCACCGCCCCCAGCGTCCGCTCCTCGTTGTAGCAGGGAATTATGACAGAAACTTTCTCCGGGGAGAATGCGCGGAAAATTCCGTTCAGCGCACGCCCAAGCTCATCAAGAATCATAGCGTAATCGTTCAGTGGCGATTATTATAGCAGAGCCGGAAAGTACTGCGGCTCTGCTACCTAGCAAACCACGACTGAAAGCATAGATGACTGTGTCAAATTACTTTCGTGGTTTGCTATAATTTCAACAGTTCCACGATCGGCGTAGCTCCATTCCACGATCGTGGAATGATAAAACGTTCATTCGCCCTTTCTTTTTTGCAGGTCGTACATCTGAATTATCTCCTGTGTGGTCGTCGCCTCATCCGGCCCCTTGTCCTCGCGGAATGAAATCATCCTTGGGAAGCGCAACGCGTAGCCGGTTTCGTCCAGCATCCCACATGTGTGCATTGGCGAAAGAGTGATTTCATCAGCAGCAACCGTCACGACGTATTTCGGCAGCACCCAGAAGTCAGGCACGAGTTTTGAATTCACGCCAGCGGGCTTTTCCTTCACCTTTATCTCGTCGAGCATTTTCTCAAACGAGCGCATTTCGTCCTCGGAAAATCCGCTGCCGATTTTCGCAATCGTTTCAAGCGCGCCCGTCTCTTCGTTCCGAACGGCTGCAAGAAGCCCGCCGAATTCGAATTCCTGCCGCGCCCCTTTTCCCAAATAGTAGCCGACAATGATGGCATCAACGGTATCCACCATCTCGCCGTAGGATTTTTTCATTTTTATCCAAGCGAATTTCCTCGCGCCCGCGACGTAGGGCTGCGAGAGGTCCTTCGCGATAATCCCCTCAAGCCCCGCGCCCACAAGCGACTGGAAATATTCTTCGAGCTTCTCCGGCTTTTCGGCGATTATCTGCTCCGAGGGCACAATCGTTCCGTTCCCATTCACCAGCTTCACAAGCTCGCGCCTGCGCGAAGAATATTTGTCAAGCGTCTTGTCCTTCCTGTTCAAGTAGAGAAGGTCGAATGCAAACAACCTGAGGGGGAAGTCCCTTGACATCGCCTCCACGCCGTGCTTTCTCTTGCGCTGTATTGTCTGCTGGAATGAATAGTATTTTTTCTCGGCGGAATTGTACGCAAGCGCCTCGCCCTCGAATATCGCGGACTTCGCCGGAAGCTTCAAGGCGGACGCCACTATTTCCGGAAACATGTGCGTCATCTTTTCCAGCTTGCGAGAATAGATTTCCACCTTGCCTTCGGACAAATGCACCTGCATCCGCAGCCCGTCGTATTTTGCCTCGACTGCGCACTTGCCGAGCTTCTTTATTATTTCCGCGGCATTCGGGAGCCGTTCCGCAAGCGCGGGGCGGATGGGCTTGAATGGTTGCGCTGAAAAGTGCGAAAGGTCCTTTCCCGCGACGTAAAATTCCGCAACCTCGCCCAAATCCGAGCAGAGGTTGAATGCGCGCTCAAGCTCAACTTTGTCTGTCTTGTCCCCTTTTTTCAGCATGGACAGCGCGTCAATTATGGATGGGTCGCCTATCCCCAGCCGGAGTTTTCCGAGGCAGAATCGCACGAGGTATTTCGCCTCAAGCGGCGTCGCGCCGTTCAATAGTTCCGACAACAGGGAAATTTTCGCGTCCTGGCTCCCGCTTCCGGACATCTTGGCGATTTTCACGAATGCGGAATACGCTTTCTGGAGCGTGTTCGGTTCGGAGCCAAGCGAGGTTTGCGCCCTTTTCAAAAGCAGTCTCTCCGCGCTCGAGCCCAGGTCGCCCGACTTTTTGAAGTCCGAAACCACCGCGGTTTCCTTGTGCCCCGATGTCTGAGCAATCGCGCGGACGGCGAGCTTTTCGCCGATGCCGATGTCAAGCCCCATGTGGGTGGGCGCGACGTTCCCCTCTATTATATATATCAGGGGCTTGACCTCGCCCGGTTCGCACTTGCCAAGGAGCGCGGCAACCTGCGCGGACATTTCAAGCCGCGAGCCGGTCTTCTCGACTTCGGAAAAACATCCTGCGACCTCGGAAAAGAGCATGGTGCAAAAACGAATAGAACATATTTAAGCTTGGCGCGGTTAGCGATTTTCATGGGGAAAACGAAACGCGGGCGGGCAAGCTCATGCGGACTGGCGCACCGGATGGCGAATGCGCGCGCAAGCAGGGGGCAGGCAAGCGCCGCGGCAAATGCGCGCGGGGGGAATGTGCGCGCGGGCAGGCTTTCGCTTGCGGGCAGGGGGCAGGCAAGCACAGAAGCAATCGCAGTATTCGGAATCTCGATGCTCGTCGTCCTTTCTTTCATGGCAATCGGGCTGAATATGCTGGGAGACTCAGCGCGGATGCAGCAGGAAAACGACGCCTACCGGTCCGCGCACGACCTCGTGGCTGCGGCTGACGAAGTGTTCTCGCAGGGCGAAGGCGCGTCCAAGTCTGTGCTCATAAAGCTCCCGCTGTCAACGGTTTTCAACGCGAACTCAACCTACATTGGAAAGCCCGCGAGCTTCGCCAACAACGCCAGCGTCGAATCCAAGACCGTGATGATAAAATATGATGCCGGCGAGCAAAGCGCGCTTGCACAGGAGCCGCTGTCGGGTTCGTTCCCATCATCGCACGGAATGTATCGCATGAAAGCGGTTTCACAAGGGAATTATGTTTTGATTTACCCCATGCTTGTCGAGCTGAGCCAGAATTCGATTTACGCAAGCATGGCACAGAGTGAAAACAGGGTAATATCCGTGGTGGTGCGCAGGATTACGAGTGAAACCGTGAACGTGAGCTTGGGCGAAGTCCGTGCCACGTCCGGCGTGACTTACAACGTGACCACCGCGCCTTTTGCCGGGCAGGACAACAACATGACAATCACCATGAAAGTGGTTTCCGGCGCGAACGCGTCCGGCTTTTACAGCTCGAACCTTCTTATCAACGCAACAGCGTCGCCGAGCAACACGTCTGAGCTCATCCTCTTGCCGGTTGGCGTTGACGTGCAGGCGGGCTAGTCGTCCGCGGCGTTGCGTGCCCGGGCAGCGAAGATTGCGAGAATATTTAAACCTCCTAGAAATTACCTATATATGCCAAACGCAAAGGCGCAGGCGAGCACGGAACTTCTGATGATTCTCGGGATTTCCCTGCTGTGCATACTTTTTTTTGCCATATTCGCGTCAAGCACGATGATTGATGTTCAGCGGCAAAAGGAGCTGCATGACGCCGACCAGTCAGTGCAGCGGCTTGCGGAAGCCGCGGATTACGTGCTTGCGCAGGGCAACGGGGCGTCGCTTGCGGTTTCAGTTGTTCTGCCCCCAAGCACAAACATTGACCCACAAAAAACGTATGTGGGCAAGCCATCCGGAGCTTCGGCTTCCATATCATCAAACAGGATAAACATAAACGTAGGCGGCAACGACGTATCCGCCTATTCGGGCGCGCTGCTCGCCGGTTCATTTCCCAACGCATCCGGAACCTACAACCTGAACGTCACCTCGCATGGAACGTTTGTCAACATCGGCGACGAAATGGTGTCCGCAAGCCCTTCCCGCCTTCACACAACAATGTTCCGCAGCCAGACCGGGTTCTTCTACTTAACATTCACCTCTCGCGATTCGCAGCCCGTCTTTGTGAATATATCCACTTCATGGTCTGGCTACGGCCCGTCGCTCTCGATATATCCGCGGGAATTCGTGCTTTACGGGGGCACGTCCGTTGTGCGGCTCAATTTCACAACGGACATTTACGATGGAGGGATTTATTCGGGATATCTTGCGGTAAATGCGCGCTCCACGGCTTCGCCCGCAACGCAGATGAACTTCACCATTCCAATTTCAGTCCGCGTGCAGGAGCAATGAGAGACAACGAGGAGCAATGCGGGGCAATGATTTTGGCAGGACATGGGTGCGGATGATGGTTTTTCTGAAGAATGGCACGGTCTCCATGGGCGGGCAGAATTCTCCGAGCGAAAAAATCCGCAGCGGTGCGCGCGGGCAGATTTCCACGGAGTTGATAATGGTCATCTCCATGATGGTCGCGCTCCTGCTCGTCGTGCTCCTGGTGAACATCAACCTGCAGCTCGGTTGGGCGGAGGAAAAACAGTCGCTTGAGGCGTCAGCCGCGGCGAATCAGCTCGCGCTGGCAATCAACCGGGCGGCTGCGGGCGGCAGCAGCACGAAAATCAGCTTCACAAACACCGTGGGGCCGGACGTCACGAACGTGTCCGTATTCGACAAGCGGAGCGTGCGCGCCCATTATGCAATCGGGGGCTATGCATCGGCGGGGCTTGTCACCAACAATACAAACATCGCCGCGCAGGTGCCCATCAACAGACAGATAACCGTCATAAACACTGGCGGCGTGATTACGGTGGAATAGCATGGCACGGGCAAAGTCAAGAACTCAAAAAGGACAGATGCTTTCGCTCGAGGTAATAATCACTTTCTCGTTTTTCCTGGCAGCCATGCTTGTATTCATGGCGACGTGGGAGGCGATTTCCGCGTCATATTACCGCGAGGCGCGGCAGCGGGGCATGCAAACCTCCCTCATCGGCATCTCGGACATGCTCGTCCTCTCTCCCGGCGACCCGGCGAACTGGGAAACCGGCGCGCTTGGGAACGCCAATGCATTTGGCGCTGCGGCATCCCGCGGAACGCTGTCTTCGCAAAAGCTCGCGGCGCTGCAGTCGCTCAATTCCTCGTATGACAAAGTCCGCGAGGGCATGGGCGCGGGCGCATCAGACGTCTTCATTTCGGTCGAGGACACGGCAGGCACTGCGCTTTACCGTTTCGGCAATCCATGCCCGCCTGCGGGCTCCGCCCTCGATTCGGCGAGTATCGAACGGCTGGCGATTCTGGAAGGTGAGATTGTAAAGCTTAAGGTGCAGGTCTGGCGAAACAAGGCGCAATAGAATAGTATAGTGATGCGATGATGTACGGTATAATGGTGTAATGGTGTAACGGCATAGGTGTAACGGCATAGTGGTGTAACGGCATAGGTGTAACGGCATAGGTGTAACGGCATAGTGGTGTAACGGCATAGGTGTAACGGCATAGTGGTGTAACGGCATAGGTGTAACGGTATAATGGTGTAATGATGGATATCGCGCGGACTGAACAACGGAAAAAAGGGATTTTTCTCTCGCTTGACGTGTCAATAGCGCTGCTCATTCTCTTCACCGCGATAATACTCGCATTCACTTACTTCAATGGCACGCAGGATTATGGGGCGTCAAACATGATTGTCCGCAATTCGCTTCAGGATGCGGCAACCGTTATCGGAAACGAAGGGGGCTTCACGTCGCCTCTCGTATCTGCCGCGCGCCCTGACACGTCCAGCATCTCCGAGGTATTCGCAGCCACGCCGGAGTCCGTATGCCTGCAGGCGGAAGCGTATGGCGTTGAAATACCGTCGGGGCTTGTCGGCTATTGGAAACTCGACGAGGATTCCGGGGCGGCAATCGCAACCGACTCTTCCGGAAACGGGCGTGCGGGCGCAATATACGGCGGAGTCACATTCGCGCAGCAGTCCCAGTCCGGCAAGGCGTTTGTTTTTGACGGCGCAAGCGGCTACATTGATACTGGATTTGATTTTGGCTGGAACAGCGGTTCGTCAGCAACATGGAGCTTCTGGGTGAATCCTGGCGACATTTCCGGAACGTACGACATATTGGGCAAGCCGAACGAGTGGGTGTTTTACCAGTCCGGCACAACCATGGGATTCCAATATTTTGACAGCGACGGCGGCTCTGGCGGGGGCTCGACCAACGGCATGGATGCTTCATGGGGCGCGGTATTCTCGTCCGGCAACTGGACGCACCTCGTCTACGTCTGGAACGGCACGGCGAGCCGCCTCTACGCGAACGGGGTTCTGGTCGACACGCATGTCGCGACGAATTCCTCTCTTAACATGGATGGAAACAGCACGGTGCAAATCGGCGGGAACATATTCGCCACCAGCACCTATTTCAAGGGCATGATTGACGACGTGCGCGTCTATAATCGCGCGCTGAATTCCAGTGAAGTGGCGCGGCTATATGCGAATCCCGCCAACCTGCTCTATGTTGTGTCGAAGGCGGACTGCGCATATTCCGGCGGAGACATACAGGTTCTCCACGTTCCGTTTTCCGCGAATCTTGACCAGAACGATAATTCCTATTATTATGCGGTAATGCGGGCATGGACAAAAGGCGCGGGCGAGAGCAGTTACACGAACTAATTATGCGAAGCCGCGGAGGTCATCATAGCCCCGCCATCTATTGCGTGTGCAACGAAAGCTGCTGCACATCTGGCTTCTGCGAGATGTACGGGGCGGGTTGCCCTACGCGTTCCGTGCCCGGAAAATGACGTCTGACGCTTCAGGTTGATTCTGGTTGCATCCGATTCAAGAAGAGAAAAGCAAGCCACCAAGAGAAAAGCAAGACACCATCTGCTCAGGGAAAAACGCAACGTCCTGCTGTCCCAGCGTAAAAGTCCGGCGTAAAATCAAAACATTTATTATTGTGCAGCGGGAATGTCTGCAACGGGAGAAAGAAAGGGGGGAAGAAAAAGTGGAATCATTCGCAGGACACCGGCAGGGAAGGGGGCGGGGCTTCACGTTTGCCGTGTCGGCAATCCTGATTGCCCTTACGCTTATTTCAATGGCTTTCTTCGCCGCGCAGTGGAGAAAGTCCCAGGAAATTTCCTACAACGAAGTGCTTCCCGCGGATTCAATGCGCATACTTGACCGGGTTTCAAGCGACCTTCGTTCCCTCTCGGGGGCTGCCGCGGACGTCCGGCGGATAAACAGTTCTGCCGCAGCGGTGAGGATTTCGTTCGCGCTCCCGCTGGAAAAGGAGGGCTCTGACGTGATTGACGTCCCGCGCTATTCCCAATCGCTTGCCGCATCGCTTCGCGGAAGCGGGGCGGAAGCTGCGCTCTACGGAAACATGTCCGGAAATTCGCCGACCGTAATCCTTCTTCCGGATTCCGGCTCAGTCGCGCTGCAAAACGGGATTGCAACCGACACTGCGACATATTACCATCCTTTGGGCTGGCAGCTCTCTGCGATGAACGTCACCATCGTCTGCGGCAAGAACAGCTCCAGTATCACCAACATAACCCTGGAAAACGGGGGCGCGGCATCCATCCCCTATAACGTCGTATTTTCAGAACTTGACGGCAGGTCGTTCTCGAAATCCGCAATTGCGAGGGTGGCAACGGAAACTTCGCAAAGCGACACCACGCTCACGGTTTTCTTTGATGATGGCGGGCAGATTGTCGTGCATACCCTCATCCCCTCGAACGGCACGAATACGACCACTGTGAATTACACCAAAAGCCCGGGCGCATACCTCGTCCTTCCGCTTGACGCGAACTCGTCGCTTGCAGTCCTGCGGATGCAGGATTATTCTGCGTTCCAGAACAACTTCACGCTTGGCGGTGGAAACGCGTCCAACGCGCCCACATGGTCGCTCGACTGCGCGGAAGGCGGGTGCTACGCATTCGACGGCGTGAATGATTACCTGGTGGGCGAGCTTCCCAACCTGACGCAGTCCGGCGCGGTTGCCGGCGACCAGAACTTCGGATTCGAAAACACCTATGGCACGGGCGGCTGACCATGCGCAAAAAAAATAATTTTGAAAATGCAACGGCATTCCTTTCCTTCGCGCTATTTTTTGTGCTGCTCGCGTGTGGCGTTGCATCTGCGGCAAACACCACCACCTGCGCGCTCCTGAAAGGGGCGGCATGCACCATGTCCGGCGCGATTCCAGACTGCTGCGAATCCGGGCTGGCATGCGTCATTGACAGCGGCACGGCTTCCGGCACCTGCTGCGTCCCGCCCAACAGCACCGCATCCTGTTCCGCTGACTCGGATTGTTGCCTCGGCGTCTGTGTTGGCGGAAAATGCGCGGTGTCATACGCCTGCAATGCCGCCTGCACGCTCTCCGCGGATTGCGCCGATGCCTGCCCGATTTGCGCGGAATACGAAGGAAGTTCTCAATGCAAGAGCTGCATAACTGCGGGCAGCGCCACCGCGTGCGGCATTTCGTCCGACTGCTGCGATGGTGCGTTCTGCTCGCCGACAGACAGCAAATGCGTGACCTGCCTTGGGAATGGAACTTCCTGCGCAAGCGATTCCGTCTGTTGTTCATCCCGCTGCGAGTTTGATTCCGCAGGCGAGAGAAGCTGTTTCCCTCCGGTGCAGGCGTGCAGCATGGAGGGCGGAGGATGCAATTCCGTCGGCGATTGCTGCGGCTCGCCGCCGAGCAACAATGCCCTGTACTGCGACACGTCAAACCCCCGCCCCGGCACTCCGTCCCGCGCCGGAACCTGCCGCAACCGCGTCCCGCCCGGCGCTTCCTGCAACGTGTCCGGGGTGAACTGCACCACAGGATATTCCTGCACCAATACATCCAATGGCTACCGTTGCGTGAATCCCTCGGTTGGAACCGTCCTGCCGGCAGGATGGCTCGTTGTCGGAGACGCATTCTTCAACGTGAGCAACAATCCGCGCACCGGCTCGGGCGCGCTCCGAATGAATGCAACGGGCTACCCGTCCGCTTACATATACGACAATTCCCTCGTGCTCAACAATTCCTCATCGTATTATCTTGAAATGTGGATTAATGCGACTGCGGGTCCGCTCCGCTACTCGATTTATGACCCGAACAACGACGCATACCTTGACGAAGCGGGCGAATGGTCCGTCAGCCCGCGGTCTTCCCTTGGCTACGAATCGCCGGTCATACTCGCGGCTTCGACTGCGAACGGAAGCTATGCGAAATTCAGCCGCGCGTTCTACACGCTCTCAAGGAACGTTTCGCACGTGCAACTGCGGCTCTATCCCCCGCTCGACGGCTCGACTGCGCAGGTTGACGACGTTTCAATTACCGAGATACACGACTTCACAATCGTGGGCTGGGTGCGCGCAGGTTTCCCGCAGCAGAACAATTCCGCGTTGCTTTACCAGATGGGAACGGAGAACGGTTCAGCGCAGGGGATAAATTGGACGCTCGACAGCGCCAACCGGCTCGCCATGCGGCTCTCTAGCGCGGACGGGGGCTCGATTGCGCCAACCGCCGACCTTTCGGATTTCGGACTGCACATGTTCGCGCTCTCAATCAACCGCGTGGGCAATTATTCGGCTTACCTTGACGGGCGGCTGCTTTCGTCCTCTGCATTCTCGCTCGGGCGGCTCAACAACACGGGCGCTTTCTACATCGGTATCGCGGGCGCGGACGGTGCGGCTTTCAAGGGCACGGTGGATGAAATCCGGATTTACCGGCGTGAGCTGACGGCATCGGAAATCGCGGCGCAATATGCGGGGCATTTCCAGAGCGCGTGCCTCGTGAGCATCAACGCGACGTACAACGACGTGCCGAACCTCACCTCGAAAAATATGACTGCGCAATACAACGCATACCTTCGGCTTCGCAACCTGCTGCCGGAAACCATACTCTCGATGCCATTCGACAGCAATGTTTCCTCTTCCTCGCGCGGCGCAATAACCGATTATTCGCGCTCGCTTTCCACAGGCACGCTCTCGGGCGCGGCTTGGATTCCCGACGGAAAAATCGGCGGGGCGTACAACTTCAGCGCGGCGGACGACAGGATAGTCCTCCCCAGCCCGCTTATCATGGGCACGGGCGACTTCACGCTTTCGGCATGGGTGCGCCCCACTTCGTTTGTTACCGAAGCGGACGGCAACATGATTATGGGCAATTACGATTCGGGAAACACGGGAGGCATCCGCTTCTTCGTCGTGGGCGGAACGCTCATGGCGCAACTCGGCGCCACTGCTGCGTCCGCGGCGCTCCCCGTCCCTCTCGGAAACTGGACGCACGTGGCGGTTTCGCGGCGTTCCGGCAGCATTTTCTTCTACGTTGACGGCGTGCCTTCGGGTTCGGCGTCCGCAGCGGATTCAATTGCAGGGCTGAAGAATTTCGCAATCGGCAACAATCCTGCGTCAGTCATCAATCGCTATTATGGCGCGATTGACGAAGTGCGGGTGTTCTCGAAAGCGCTTACCGCGCAGGAAATCGGCGAGCTCTACAATGATTCATCGCGGGTCTTCTCAGGGCAGGTTGCTTCGGTTTCGGGCGCGCCCTGCCCCGGCGGACCCCAAGATTTCTGCGGCGTCCCTTACGTTCCATCCAGATGCGGCTATCTTGGGCAATTGTGCTGCTACGCGTCCGGAAGCTATTATTGTGCAGGCGAGGACGTCTATTGCAATTCCTCTGCCAGCCCCGCCATCTGCCAATCGTGCGGCGGAACCGGCGAGCCATGCTGTTCGTCGCCCCATCTGCAATGCGATTACAATAACGTCTGCGTCGGCAGCACATGCCAGTGCGGCGGCGCGAACCAGCCGTGCTGCCTGAGCAACGGCAAATACGACTGCTCAAGCCCGGAGCTCGGCTGCAACGTGTCTGCGGGTCCGCCCCTTTGCCAGTCATGCGGGGGCAGCGACCAAGTGTGCTGCGCCGGGAACAATTGCAGTTCGGGCTTTTCGTGCAGCAGCGGGGTTTGCAAGTGCGGCGGGCAACTGCAGGCGTGCTGCCTTACCGGCGACGCGTGCAGCGCGGGGCTCAATTGCAGCAACGGTTTCTGCTCCGCGCCGTGCGGGACGCAGCACGCGGCATGCTGCCAGCCGCTCAACAACTGCAGCAGCGGGCTTTTCTGCTACGGCGGAACCTGCGAGTGCGGGAGCGACGGCAGGGTCTGCTGCTCAGGAAGCACCTGCGACAACAACGTCAGCTTGTTCTGCAATTCCTCGAACCTCTGCCGCTCGTGCGGCGGCGCAGGGCAGGCGTGCTGCCCGTGGGGCACGAACTGCACTGCGGATTTGGCGTGCAACAATTCTGTTTCGCCGACTCCGCTCTGCGAGCTTTGCGGGCAGACCGGAGGGCAATTGTGCTGCTACAACGGGAGCAATTATTCATGCACAGCTCCCTCGCTCACCTGCAACACATCCGCCTCCCCTAAGACCTGCATCGCATGCGGGCTTGATGAGCAGCCCTGCTGCGTAACCGGAACCGGCTACAACTGCACTACGGACACTGCATGCAACACTTCAATCTCGCCCCTGCCGGTTTGCCAGCTATGCGGACAGGGCGATGGGCAATTATGCTGCTACAACGGCACGAATTACTCCTGCACTTTCCCCGGGCTCACCTGCAACAATTCCGCCTCCCCCAAAGTCTGCAAGACGTGCGGCGGAGCGAACCAACCCTGCTGCGCCACGGCAATCGGCTACAACTGCACTGAGGCGGGATACGGGTGCAACACCTCCATTTCGCCCATGCCGCTTTGCAAGCCGTGCGGGGAGGAGGGACAGCCCTGCTGCTACAACTCAAGCAACGTAACAGCATTCGACGTGTGCAGCGCCAGCATGGGATTCGCCTGCAACACTTCGGCGAGCCCGCACGTCTGTTACTTTCCTTGCGGGTCAGCCGACCAGCCCTGCTGCCATTCCAGCCCTAATTGCACGAGCGCGAATCTTTATTGCAATACTTCCGCATCGCCTTCTCCGATTTGCCAGTCGTGCGGGGGAGCGAATCAGATGTGCTGCCCGACCGGCTCGAACTGCAGCGCCGGTTATGCTTGCGATATGTCAACACTCCCCCTCCCGACTTGCCAACCATGTGGGGGCGGCGGGCAGCAGTGCTGCTACAATGGCAGCGATTACAACTGCACTGTTCTGGGTTTCACGTGCAATTCTTCCGCCTCTCCCAAAATTTGCGTGTCGTGCGGCGGACTGAACCAGCCCTGTTGCGCCAACGGAACCGGCTATAATTGCAGTTCAGGTTATGCATGCAACACGTCTATTGCGCCGTTGCCCCTTTGCATGTCGTGCGGCGGCATGACTGGGCAGCTTTGCTGCGTGGGCAATTCATGCAATAGCTCCCTCGCGCTCACCTGCAACATCACTGCAAGCCCGGCAGTCTGTGCATACCGGCAATGCACCGGGCTTGGCGATACTGACTGCAAGTGCGGAATACCTGATGGAGCGCCAAAATGCTACAGCTCGGACAACACCTACTGCGACTGCACCGGAGTTGGCTGCGCTGATGGCTTCAACATGTGCCAGCCCGCGTGCAACTTCGGAGGTGTCGCGCCGGTAGTTCCAAATCCATGCTATTGCATCACCGACGGCACGGTGCATAATTGGGAGATTTGTCCGGCGCCATGAGCAAAACGGTTTCAAATGCTTTATATTCCTTGTCAGAGTAACGGTTCCATGCGCCGGAATCCCAGCAAGATTCATCTGTCCGCGTTTTTCATGCTGCTTCTCTTTTCCATAACGCTGGGCTTTGCCGCATCATCCTCTCTTGCCGACCCGGCGCTCGGGCTTCATCGCGCCCTGCGGGAACTGTGTTCAGGTGTTACCGGCGTAATCCCATCAGTTTCAATGCTGATGATTCTCGCGGGCTCCGCGATTTACGCATCCGGGCAGATAATGGGCGCGGAAACCCGCTCGCGCGCGAACGTATGGGCGACTGCGGCGCTGACCGGCGCGGTCACAGGGATTCTGTTCGCCACCGTGACTCCTGACATGCTCGGCGTGGTCTATGGCGATGATGTCAACTGTCTCTCATCAGCCAGCCACGGCTCATTCTACCTTTGCGGCATGGGCGCAGGCGATTTGTGCTGCCAGGGCAATCTCTGTCCCGGCGCAGGACTCTATTGCGACACTTCAAGAAATCCTCCGACCTGCAACGATGGCTGCGGCAACGCGCCCGGAGCGCGATGCTGCACGGGGTCATTATGCATAAAAGCCGCAGGACTTTACTGCGACACTGCCACGCAAACGTGCGCACAGCCGTGCGGCGAGCAGGCACAGCACTGCTGCGACCCCGGCACATGTTCGCGCGGCTACAACTGCGACCCTGCCGTGAAGCGGTGCATTGGCTGCGGGCAGCTTGACGAGGCGTGCTGTAGGACCGAACAACCCTGCGACACGACCGCAAATCCAAGAATCGCCTGCGACACTTCTCTTGGCGCGGGCAGGTGCGTGTTGTGCGGCAACGCAATTGGAAGTCCGTGCTGCCCCGACAATCCTTCCTGCCCCGCCCAACCGAGCAGCGCGTGCGATTTCGGCACGGTTCCGCCGACATGCGCGCAATGCGGGGCTGAAGGGCAGCAATGCTGCGGCACATCCTGCTCGCAAGCATGGCTTTCCTGCCAGCAGGGCGACTGCCGTTCGTGCGGCAAGGAAGGCGAAGCGTGTTGCAGGGACTCTAATGGCTCCATTCTTCCCGCGCCCAATGATTGCAATGCTGAAAATGTGAATTTGCCGCTCGTATGCAGTTCAGAAAAATGCGTTTATCAGGGGGCGATTTGCGGGCATGACGGGGAGATGTGCTGCCCTCAGGTTCTTGGCGAGGCGTGCGTGGGTGGCGCGCAGTCCGGTTTATTCTGCAATCAGGAGAATGTTTGCCAGCATTGCGGCAGGGCGGGCGAAGCGTGCTGCGAAAATCCCGCAACCGGAAATCTTGACCTCTGCACTGGCGCGAACGTTCTTTGCGATGCAACCGCAGCTCCTGTCCCGCGCTGTTATTCCTGCGGAGGCGCGAACCAGCCATGTTGCCCTGAACAGCCGGGTCCGCAATGCGCAGGCGCGAATTCAGTCTGCACGAACAACGTGTGCGTTGCCTGCGGGGAAGTCGGGCAGCCATGCTGTGGAGGAGCAACCTGCACTGCCGCGAATACTGTCTGCGACCTTGCTGCGACCCCCGCACCTGCCTGCGTCCTGTGTGGTGGAGCGGGGCAGCCGTGCTGTTCTGCGCAGCCAGGCCCTCAATGCGCTCAAGGATATGCGTGCGGAGCAGGAAGCATCTGCCTCACTGCGTGCGCGGCAGAGGGCGCAACCGGCTGCCAATGCGGGGCAAATTTCTGCGCACTCAATTCTCAATACTGTTTCCTTTCAGCCAATCCACCTTCCTGCGTTCCCGCCTGCGCACAGGGAGCAATAGCATCCGCCTGCGTATGCGGAGCGGATGGCATACGTTCAAACGGCTACTGCTGCAGCGGGCATTATTTCCAATCAACCGCGTGCTGCCCCATAACTGGACTTTCAACTGCGGCAACAACCTGCTACTGCGGAGGCGCGGCAAGAACAGTTGATGGCGCTGCAACATGGTGCTACAACAACTTGCAGACCAGCGCCTGCGCAGCAGGGTTGACAAACATTCCGCAAGGAGGATGCGTGTGCGGCGGAACCTATCGTGCTTCAGGATGCTGCTACAACGGGCAGTATTCGGCAGGCGCATGCTCGACACTATGCACAACTGACGCACAGTCAAGCTGCCGCTGCGGCGCGCTTGTTGGCGGGGCTGATTGTTCTGCAACGCAATATTGCGCGCTTAATATCAATCCAACGGGCACCTGCCGCCCTGCCTGCACTCTTCAGGCAGCAATCGGCGCAACCTGCAAGTGCGGAAGCTCAGGCGCGAACAACGGTTTATACTCAAACGGTTACTGCTGTGGGACAGGCGCAGGGGCATACTCTGCCGCAACTGCCTGCTGCCCCGCGAACGGTCTCGAACAGAACTGTTTCTGCGCAGGCACAGCCACAACTGTTTCAGGAGCAAGCCAGTGGTGCTACAACAATCTGAATGTGGTCTCTGCCTGCCCGCAGAACCCAAGCCAAACTGCGGCTGGCACGACCTGTGTTTGCGGCGGGACTTATGGGGCGAACCGCCCATATGGTTGCTGCAACGCCGACGGTTCGTATAACGCCGGTGCATGCAACATCCCGGTCTGTCAGCAGGGAGGCACGCTTTGCAGATGTGGGGGAGGGGGGACTTATTGCAACGCAGGCGAATATTGCGACGTTGCCTCTTCATTATGTCGTGCCTATTGTTCCTATTACCCGACCCGTGCGCAGAATTGTTTCTGTCAAAGCACCAATACAATCATGTGGTGGGATTACTGTTATCCTCCATGACTTTCCAAGGGCGGCATGTCCGCGCCTTTATTGGACGAGAAATTTCCGCAGAAATTTTTCGGC
>Ga0172370_10002193_pt1 | contig 28534 bp, 22 predicted proteins | sample LakKiv5m_FD_114538 | JGI IMG/M metagenome (GOLD analysis project Ga0172370, IMG submission 114538) | Freshwater microbial communities from Kabuno Bay, South-Kivu, Congo - kab_022012_11.5m | ecosystem: Environmental > Aquatic > Freshwater > Lake | place: Democratic Republic of the Congo...
GAGATATCCGGCATTGAACCCAATTTTCAGAGATTTTACAGGATAAGAGATCCTGAATTCCGGTTCATAAAACAGATTCCTCGATTTATACCTGTACCTGTCGTTCAGGTATTCTGTATCAAGCAAATAAAGGTATTCATGCATCTTCAGTTCAGTAAACAGCATTCCCAGAACCGAACAGAAAGAATATTCAAATCCTGATCCTGCAGCAAAGACAAATTCGCTGTAGATGCCCGGTGAAAAAGCGTTTACGGTATTGTCAAAATAATATTCCCCCGAATAATCCTTTCCTGAAATCCTGGATCCGGTTGTCAGGAATGAAAAGGCAAGGCCCAGGCAGGTATTGCTTATCCTTATTTTTCCATAAGCAGAATAGTTAAGGTAAGGAGGAAAATCCGCAACAATTTTTGTGTCGAACGGGATTCCATCTCTCACTATCCAATTAAGATCTTTGAGACCGCTCATTGTATAGGTGCCAGTACCAGCCATCAGATCAAAACCCGTTGTCTGTGCCCCGGTTTTTGAATAAACCAGTATCAGAACCGATATCAGAATAATTGTTTTTTTCATCGCCGACTTTTAATAGAAATAAATGACTCCCGTTGAATTAATTACCGAGTGACCGGCCAGGATACACGAATAATACCAGTCTGTCGGATCGAAATTCACAGGAATATCCCTGACTGGAGAGCCATCGAGCAGGTTTCTTACATGAAGATAGCCAGGGGTGTAGGAAAGAAACTCATTGTTGAAATAATCTATGCTTAGAAGATTATCATCCGTGAATGTAAAACTCCATGCCTCGGAAAAATCGGAACAGTTTCTGACTGAGATAGCATAACCATCCCAGGTAACAAGCTTTTCATCATCCGTTCCGTGAAAGCCATAATATCTGACAGGGCTGCCTGCAGACTGGCTCCATATTGTACTAAACCCTGAGCCATTAAAGGTTACCAGCCTCAATACTTCGTCTTTCAGAAAAATGTATTTCCCGTTCGCTGAAATCATAGTTCCGGTAGTCTGGTAATTATCATTGTTGTAATAACCCAGGACAGATGAACTGTGAAAATCATAAAAATAGAATCCCGACTGTGGATGAGGTATGATTCCCGTACCTGAATCAGATACAGGAACATGGGTGAAAACTGTCGGAACTGAAACACTTCGCAGATCATATCTTGAATTGTTTTTCAGTGTTCCTGTTTCTGCGATCATAAGATCATTATCACAGTCAACAAATGTTGTAAGAAATTTTCCGGAAGCAGAAACGCTGAAATCCAAAAATTTGCACATGCTGCAATATGAAGGATTATAGGACAATCTGTCAACGGGCTTGAGTCCTGATAATGAATAGCGAACCAGGCTGTCGCATCCAGGTATATAAATAAACTCATCGGCTGATACCTGGGTCAGATGATATCCGTTTTCATTTAAAAATTTGTACTTAAAACCAAGGGCAAGATCATAAATGGTTGATTCAAACCTTTCATAAAAACCCGAATTGTAAATAACATTGTTCACGGGTACGACCTGAAGCCTGAAAGCCACCCTTTCAGCAAAAAGATATCCTGAAGGTACGGTCCATGTAGTGTCGTCAGGGTTAATTGATTCCCTGACCCGTACAAAGTTAGATGTATTTCCGCGGGCCACCGAAAGATAAGTGGCACTTATAGCATTGGAATATTTGCTTTTCGTCCATTTTACAGTCCAGATATTATCTTTTGTGCAGGAAAAGGATATTTCCGGAAGTTCACGGCCAGGCTCTGCATATCCCCAGCCCCAGTCAAAGAAGGTACCGTCTTTCTTCAGTACCTCAACATAATATGTCCCGCCTTCTCCGGCATATGAGCAGTCGGTAAATTCAGTGGAGGTTGTTCTGCCTACCTCAACTCTCCCGTAATAGCTCTTCTCCCTGTAAATCACATATTCCCTGAAATCACCGGCGGGATATACTTTCCAGGAAAAGTTCAGGCAGCCGTTCTTAATACGGGTCTCATGCTCTGCACTAAAGTCTTTTACAACAAAGAGAACCCAGGTTTTTTTAAAAATGAATCCTTCCGCCCCGAGAATATCGGCCATACTGTTTGAGCCTGAACTCGTTATCAGTTCAAGTTCGAGAGTATGCTGTCCCTCATCCAGCTTGTAATGATCAAGCAAAAAGACTCCTTCTCCTGAAGGGAAAGCCTGAGTCTCTGCTCCGTCGATGATTATCCTTACCGATTCAACAGGTTGGTTGTTGCTTACAAACCTGAATGGGATATTCTTTCCATAGAAAAGATATATCGTGTCACTGTCAAGGTCAAGCTCTGCAACTGATATTTCCGGCGGTTTTATATTTTCATCCGCATCTCTCTCATAAACCCTGTCGGTTTCAAATTCACACGAATTAATCAATAATTGGATCGAAACAAGCAGCAGGATTCTGAGGAGAGGGTTTCTTAAAGTCATTTCCGGGTCTGTTTTTGAATGAGTCTGGATCTGGTTTCATGCAACTGTTGCATGTTGCAAGGTACACGTTGCAGGATGTATTAACCAGCGACATGCAACCAGCACCTTGCAACCTGTTTTATTTAACTTCCTTCTTTAACAAATATTTTCTGTTTACAGAATTTAAATTACAAACAGCTTGCTTTTTAAAAAAAGCAGTATATTGACTCCGTTCTTTTAATATTGCAAAAGAAAAAAATGTTCTATTATCAAACTGAACGTCTATGACGAAATTATATCAGAAACTCATAAAAAAGTGCCCTTCGGAAACAGAAATAAAAAAAGGCCTTAAAGCTGTCGAATCGTTGTCTGACGTAACTCCGGATAAACATCTTCTGATGAACCTTCTGAATTCAATCGACCTTACAAGCCTGAATGTAACTGATAACAAAAGCAGCATACTTCAGCTGACCGGAAGGGTGAACAGCTTTTCGGGAAGGTTTTCGAATATACCGAATGTGGCTGCGATATGTGTTTATCCGAATTTTGTTCAGGTTGTTAAAGAAAAACTTAAGGTGAAAAATGTGAAAATTGCCTCGGTTGCAGGAGCATTTCCCACATCACAGACCTTCAGGATTCTTAAGATCTCCGAATGCAAGATGGCAGTTGAGGATGGGGCTGATGAAATTGACATGGTGATCCCTGTCGGTGCATTCATGGGAAAAGACTATGAGTCGGTTGCAGAAGAGGTGCTTGAAATCAAGGAAGCTATTGGCGACAAAACCCTGAAGGTTATAATTGAATCAGGGTTGCTGGGCGATAATGAGCCTATATTCCAGGCATCGATGATAGCAATGGATGCAGGAGCAGATTTTATCAAGACCTCTACAGGAAAGACACCAGTCTCAGCTACCACTGAAGCTGCATTCGTGATGTGTCAGGCAATACTTAACTTCTATTCTGAAACAGGAATAAAGGTGGGTTTCAAGGCTGCCGGAGGTATTGTCAGCACAACTGATGCCCTGATGTACTATAATATCGTAAAACATTGTCTTGGAGATGAATGGCTGTCAAACAAGCTCTTCAGGATAGGTGCAAGCAGGCTTGCAAATAATGTGCTGGCCGATCTTTCAGGGACAAGGAATGATTATTTCTGATTATCTGATACTAGTCCATATATTTCCGTGTGCCTAATAATAATTACTTTTGTGGTCTAATCTGCAAAGGGAATATGATAACAGGCTTTGTTACACAGGATACTATCAGGCCCGGGCTTGTTATCAGGATCGATCCCGGGAAGCTTATACCTGATTCGGTTTTCAGGAGGTTCGATGAGGTTCCTGCCCATATTAAAAAAGCTGATTCGGCCGGGATCAGGAAAAAGACAGTCGCTCTGCCTGAAGTCGTAGTTACGGATACAACTTCTGTATGCTCGCGAAATATAATTGCCGATTTTACATTTTCTGATTCATCATCCTTTTTCAGAAATCCCGTTCCATATCCGCAGGGGCAGTTCCCTTTTCAACTTGTAGATAAAATTCAGCAAACAGCACAGGGAAAGACTCTTACAATAATAAAACCTTTAAAGGAAGGAATATCAATTCCGGGAAAACCCCTTCACGCCGACTGGATTACAGGGTTATTGTTCCTGGCGGCCTTATTGTGGCTTACCGTGCGCCTGACAACAAAAGGACTTTTACCCGAACTGAAAAGATTTGTTTTGTTCAGGGGAATAAATGAATCATCATCACGTGATATGGCATCACTCTTTTACTGGCAGTCCACGGTCCTGAATTTCGTATCGTTCCTGGTACTGGCCCTGTTCGCATATTGCGGTGCCGCTTACAATGACCTTGTCCCTTCAGGATTCCCCAGATTTTTGTCATTCCTGGGATTAATGGGAATCTTGATAATCGCAGTAACATCACGTCATTTCATATGCATTATTGCGGGCAATCTGACCGGACAGAATGAGATGTTCAATGAGTATCTTATTACAATATACCAGTCTTACAGATTCAGCTCCGTTTTGATCTTCTGGGTAATAATACTGATGCTTTATGCAGCCTCAACACCTTCGGAAGCTCATTTTATTGCCGGAATTTTCATTCTGGGCATATTCTATCTTTACAGGGTTCTCAGGTTGCTTTTCATATTTATAAAGAGGAATATTTCTGTTTTATATTTGTTTTTGTACCTTTGTGCCCTGGAAATTTTACCAGTTCTGATAATTATAAAATACCTGTCCGGTCTTTTTGGAGGTTGACATGGTAGTGTTACTAGGAAAGTAAAACTAAAAAAGTATAGCATTGAAAATCAGAAAGATCTTAGTTTCCCAGCCAGAGCCGAATAATCCGAAATCCCCCTATTATGATCTGGCAAAAAAATATAATCTGAAGATTGATTTCAAACCCTTCAGCCAGGTTGAGGGTGTTTCAGCCAAGGATTTCCGCCAGCAAAAAATAAATATTCTTGATTTTACTGCGGTTATTTTTACAAGTAAAACAGGGATTGACCATTTTTTCAGAATATGCAACGAACTCAGGATAAGCGTTCCTGATACAATGAAATATTTCTGTATAACAGAGAATGTGGCTTTTTACCTGCAGAAATATATTGTTTACAGAAAGCGTAAGATTTTCCATGGGAAAGCCAAATTCCAGGATCTTATCGATGTCATTATTAAACACAGGGATGATAATTTCTTTGTACCTCTCTCCGAGCCGCACAATGCAGAAATTCCGGAACTTCTCGATAAAAACGGTATAAAATATTCGATAGGTACTCTGTATAAAACCATCCCCAGCCATTTTTCAAACAATGGGGAATTCGATTATGATATCCTGGTCTTCTACAGCCCGTCGGGCATCAAATCCCTGAAGGAGAATTTCCCTGATTTTGTCCAGGGTGATGTCAAGATTGCGGCTTTCGGCCCCACTACTGCAATTGCAGTAGAGCAGGAAGGATTAAGGCTTGACATAAATGCCCCCAACCCAAAGGCTCCCTCGATGACAATGGCCCTTGACGAATTCCTTAAGGAATATAACAGGAACTGCAGGTAATTTAATTCTTATATTACTTTTTCCCGGATTCCGGTCCGATATCTATATTATGCCGGAAAAAATCCCGACCTGCCATGAACAAAGGTACACTACTGACCTTCAATAAAAAGGAAAGGCTCTGCAGTACGAAAGTGATAAGGGAGATTTTCGAAAGGGGATCTGCATTCAACACTTCTCTTTTCAGGGTAGTATGGTTGCAGACATCCGGACTGCCCTCACCGGCCCAGATTGCTTTTGCGGTACCCAGGAAAAGTATCAGGCTCGCGGTTGCAAGGAACCTGATAAAACGACGAATCCGGGAAGCATACAGACTCAGAAAACAAATTCTTTATGATTTCCTGGGGGAAAGGAATATTCAGGTTGCCTTTATTGTTATATACCGGCAAAAGTCAATCCCTGATTATAAGACCGTGGAGAACTCAGTAAATGAAATAATTGCAAAGTTAACGGAAAGGCTCGGAAACAGTAATCCAATATGTTAAATTTGTTTTAAATATTTCAATACCAGAATAATTGCCCGATATTCTTTTTATTTTCGCACCTCGGAACAAAAATACCCGGATCATGAGAAAGATACGTTCAGTCAGATTTGTAATTATAGCAGCTGTTCTTATAACTGCCGGAGCAAGTGTTGCATTCCTTTCTACACAGGAAACCAGGGATTTCAGGATAGCAAAGAACCTTGATATATTTTTTACATTGTTCAGGGAACTTAATACTTTCTATGTTGATGATCTTAATCCCGATAAGCTTGTTAAGACCGGAATCGATAATATGCTGAAATCTCTTGATCCGTATACTGTTTATTATCCTGAATCGGAAGGCGATGAAGTGACTTTCATGACTACAGGCAAATATGGAGGTATTGGTTCACTTGTAAGGGGTAGCGGTGATTATGTTGTGGTTTCGCTTGTATATAAAGGATTTCCCGCCGATGTTGCAGGCATCAAAGCCGGAGACCTCCTTAAAAAAGCTGATGGGGTTTCACTTAAAGGATATCCTACAGAAAAAGTTAGTGAAAAACTTAAGGGGAACCCTGGTACTGTTATTAATTTAACAATAGAAAGAAACGGAGTCGAAATGGAAATACCCGTAAAACGGGAGAAGATTTCAGTTCCGCCTGTACCGTATTATGGAATGCTTGATGAAAATACAGGTTATATACGATTTACAAATTTCACCCAGGATTGCTCTGAAGATGTAAAGAATGCCCTTGTCGCTCTTAAAGCAAAAAATCCACGTCAGATAATACTCGATCTGAGGGGAAATCCGGGCGGTCTGCTTACTGAAGCTGTAAATATTGTGAATCTGTTCGTCGGACCGGGAAATGAAATAGTCAAAACAAAAGGAAAGGTTAAACAATTTGATGAGACATTCAAGACTACAAGGGCAGCTGTTGATGAAAACATACCCCTTGCCGTGATCATCAACAGGGGATCGGCATCAGCATCCGAAATTGTTGCCGGAGCGTTACAGGATCTCGACAGGGGTATTATTGTCGGACAAAGATCATACGGAAAAGGCCTTGTACAGATTACTCGTCCCCTTAGCTACAATACCCAGCTTAAGATAACAACTGCAAAATATTACATACCAAGCGGAAGATGCATACAGGCACTCGACTTTTCACATCCCAATGAGGATGGAAGTGTTGGCATAATACCCGATTCTCTTATTTCGGAATTCAGGACAAAGAACGGAAGGATTGTAAAGGATGGCGGCGGCATCAAGCCTGATATCGAAGTCGTACCGGCCCAGCTGAGCCAGGTCGCCGCCGAATTGTATCTCCGCAATTATATTTTCGATTTTGCCAGCCACTACTACTGGACCCATCCAGAAGTAAAATCATTGTCTCAGTTTTCTTTTACCGACCAGGATTACAATGAGTTTAAAAACTTCCTTGAAAGCCGCAAATTCAGTTATAAGACAAACACCGAAGAATCACTTTCGGAGCTTATAGCAAATGCCAGAAAAGAAAAATACTATGATCTGCACAAGGAACTTTTCACAAACCTTGAAAAGGAGCTGAATCATACACTTGATCAGGATCTTGTTACATTCAGGAGCGAGATAACCGACCTTCTTGAAGATGAGATTGTAAGCAGGTATTTTTACGAGGAAGGATCTATTGCATGGTCACTTAAAACTGATGAGCAGGTAAAAAAAGCAACAGAAATTCTAAATAACAGGAATAACTATAATTCAATTCTTCAGGGAAAAGCCGGATCGATACTTATAACGAATGAAAATAACATGTCATCGTTGACTTCATCCGGTATTACATTACTCTCCCAAAGCGATAGTTTTATTTAGAAATATTCATTCCTGCTTCCACATCCCTGAATCATCCTCAAAAATCTCCTTTTTCCATATGGGAAGCTTTTCCTTTATCAGTTCAACAAGTTTTGCGCAGGCTTTTACTGCCTGCTCCCGGTGACCTGATGATACCATAACAACAAGAGAGATCTCACCTGCTTTTACAAGTCCTTTGGAATGCAGTATTTCTATTGATTTTACATCATTGAATTCCGACATCACAGATTTATGGATCTTGTTTGCTTCCATTATCACCATCTCTTCATATGCAGAATATTCAATGGCTTTTACGGATTTCCCTTCGATCTGGTCTTTTCGTACCTGGCCAAGAAAGAGTGAATGTGCACCTGTATCGGTGTTTGTTCCTCCCCTTACGACAATTTCAGAAATTGCTGAGGGTGATACTGGTCCTTCGATTAATCGCATAATACAGGTTTGGATTGATTAATAAAATTTATCATCCCCCGGCGAACGGAGGCATATAAGCAACCTCATCATTATCAGTCAGAACAGGATCTTCATTAACAATCCTGTTGTTTACGGCTATCCTGAAATTATAATTCTCAATGTCCGGAAAATCATCGCGGATCCTGTATTTAAGATCTGAAAAGGATTTTATTCCACGATAATGTTTCCGGTGAGTTCCTGTAACTTCAGTCAGAACTCCGAAAAATAAAACGTTGATTTCCATCACAATATTCTTTCTATCCCTGCTTTTTTAATCCTGTAGCCTGGCAGCAACCACATTCCGGTTTGCTGATTCTCAATGTGCTTCAAGCCAGTTCCTGCCAGTACCCCAGTCGACCTTCAGTGGTACATCAAGACGGGCGGCATTTGTCATTTCATATATCACAATTTCCTTAAGCTTTTCAAGTTCTTCAGGAATGACTTCAAAAATAAGTTCGTCATGTACCTGAAGGATCATCCTTGAGGCAAGCTTTCCGGCATTCAGCCTGTCGAATATTCTGACCATGGCTATTTTGATAATATCCGCTGCGGTTCCCTGTATTGGGGCATTGATTGCGTTTCTTTCGGCATTACCCCTTACAACCTGGTTTCGTGAGTGAATGTCGCGAAGATATCTTCTTCGACCGAACATGGTTGTAACATATCCCTGTTCCCTTGCCTTTGCTATACTTTCTTCCATATAGGTTTTTACACCAGGATATGAATTGAAATACCCGTCGATAAGCTCTTTTGCCTCTTTACGCCCGATTGTGAGTCTTTCAGAAAGGCCAAAGGACGAAATACCATAAATAATACCGAAGTTGGCTGTTTTTGCCTTGCTTCTCATTTCCCTGGTCACATCCTTTATTTCCACTCCGAAAATTTTAGATGCTGTAGCTGCATGAATATCGCTTCCCGACAGAAAATCGTCTATCATGTTGCGGTCCCTGCTCAGGTGGGCCATCAGCCTGAGCTCTATCTGCGAATAGTCGGCCGATAGAAAGATATTTCCCTCTTCGGGTATAAATGCTTTGCGTATTTCTCTCCCCCTTTCATCCTTAACAGGTATATTCTGGAGATTCGGATTATTTGAGCTAAGCCTGCCGGTTGATGCAACTGCCTGGTTAAAGGAAGTATGTATCCTTCCCGTCCTTTTATCGGCAAGTTCGGGGAGCGTCTCCACATATGTAGAAAGGAGCTTTTTAAGACCCCTGTATTCAAGGACTTTGCCGATGATCGGATGCCTGGCTGATAGTCTCTGAAGTATTTCCTCGCTTGTGTTAAACTGTTTGGTCTTTGTTACACGGGCTTTGTCATCGAGTTTCAGCCTTAAAAACAGGATGTCGCCCAGTTGTTTTGGGGAAGAGATGTTAAATTCAGTACCGGCAAGGTTGTAAATCTCTTTTTCAAGTGTGATGATATCTTCCCTGAGTCCATCCGCAATACCCTTCAGATCCTCCTTGTTGAGCTTCACCCCTGTCCTCTCCATGTCTGCAAGTACCCTGATAAGAGGCATTTCAATATTTCCTGACAGATCCGCAAGTCCCTCCGAATTAATTCTCGGAAGGAACACCTCCTTAAGCTGGTAGGTCACATCGGCATCTTCAACAGCATACTCACGGATCTGTTCCACAGGCACATTCCGCATGTTTTTCTGGTTTGCCCCTTTTTCCCCTATGAGGGTTTCGATATGTACGGGACTGTATGAAAGATAGGTCTCGGCCAGCAGGTTCATATTGTGCCTCATATCAGGCTCAAGCAGATAGTGGGCAATCATGGTGTCAAAAAGAGCGCCTTTGACCTCTATCCCGTAATTTCCAAGGACCTGAATATCATATTTCATGTTCTGCCCTATCTTAGTGATCCCCTGATTTTCAAAGACAGGTTTCAGGATCTCAAGTCTTGCCCTTGTTTCTTTTTCAGATTCCGGGAAGGTGACGAGAAAACCTGTAGCCTTTTCCCATGAAAACGACAGGGCAACAAGTTCCGAATCCAGCGGATTGATTCCGGTTGTTTCCGTATCAAAACAGAACTCTTTTAATGTCATCAGCTTTGCTGCAAACCGGCTCAGTTCCTCATCAGTTTCAATAATGGAATAGTTATGAGGAACAGTATCAATCGTAAGTTTATCCGTTGATTTTGCCTGGGAATCTTCGCCGAATAATGTTCCCTGGGCTGCATCAGTTGCGGCTGGCTGTAACAAGTCGGGTTCCTTTGGTTGTGTCTGTTTTTCAGCGGTCTGAAAGATTTCTGCTGCTATAGTACGGAATTCAAGTTCATTGAAAAGGATTTTGAGTTTTTCAGTGTCGGGTGTTTCGAGTACAAGTTCTTCCTCTTTAAGATCAACAGGTACACTGATCTCAATGGTTGCCAGTTTTTTCGACAGTTCTATCTGTGCCTGGTTATTTTCAATTATTTCTTTCAGCTTTCCCTTCAGGTCGGAGGTATGTTTAAATAATTCCTCTACCGATCCATATTCCGAAATGAGTTTCATGGCAGTTTTAGGGCCCACGCCCGGTGCACCGGGTATGTTATCTGCAGTATCGCCCATGAGCGCAAGAATGTCGATTACCTGCACAGGATCATTCACTGAAAACTCCCTTCTCACATCATCTACTCCCCATTTTACTGATTCGTTGCCGCTGCGTGAAGGTTTAAGCATAAAAACTGTATCTGTTACAAGCTGGGCAAAATCCTTGTCAGGAGTCATCATATAAGTCAGAAAACCCTTTTCAGATGCTTTCCTCGACAGAGTGCCGATGACGTCGTCTGCCTCAAACCCCGGGTAAGAAATAACAGGGATCCTGTATGCCTCAAGAAGCTTATGAATATAGGGAACAGCGTTCCTGATATCCTCGGGTGTTGCATCGCGTGTAGCCTTGTATTCCGGGTACATTTCATGCCTGAAAGTAGGTTCCGGCCTGTCAAAAACCACGGCAATATGAGTGGGCTTCTGCTTCTGGAGCACTTCCCTCAGAGTAAGCAGGAATCCGAAGATCGCTGATGTATTCATTCCTCGAGAGGTTACTCTCGGGTTTTTGATAAAAGCATAATAAGCTCTGAAGATCAGTGCATAAGCATCGAGAAGAAATAGTCTTTTCTGTTGATTTTCTGCCATTTTGTTATTTATTCATTATCCGAGGCAAACCATTCGGCATATGAGCTGGCTGTTTCATACAGCTTAAGGCTGTGAAGCTTTACGCCAGACGGAAGTCTTTTGATGATCTTTCGTGCAAAGTCGGCTACAAGATTTTCACAGGTGGGCTGGTAACCGACAATAAGGGTATTTGCCGACAATTCCCTGATCCTTTCAGTTTTTTCACAGTTGTATCTGTCTGAAATCACAAATGCATGATCGAATCTTTCAATTACCTCTTCCCTTACAATCTTTTTCAGATCTGAAAAATCAATCACCATTCCGTTTTTAGGACTGGCAGGATCTTTTTCAGGAATGCCGGCCACTGTTACAAAAAGCCGGTAAGAATGACCATGGATATTCCTGCAGGGCCCGTCGTGATTGAGAAGTGCATGAGCCATCTCAAAACCAAACTCCTTTGTTACCCTAATCACTGAACTCATATTCTTTTAATTTCCAACCACAAATTTAACCAACTTAAATGGAAAAAGTTTAGCGGCAGGGCAAGGTAATTCATGCAATAAAAGAATATTTAACATGTTATTAACAACATATGGAAAAAATTATGCGCATCTTTGCAACCTCTAATAGAAAATAATACCCTGCACTGATGGAAGATAAAAATTCAGTCCTTACATTTCCGGCATTGTTTGCAAAGACGTTGTACAGCTTTGGGGATTGCAATGCATATTCATTTGTAGGGGAAACACCAAGAACCTATAACGAGTCGTACAGGGAGATAAGATCACTGATTGCATTGCTGGAAAAGCTTGGGATTAATTCCGGCGACAGGGTAGCAATTCTCAGCAATAATATGCCAAACTGGAGTTCTGCATATTTCTCCATCACATTCATGGGGGCTGTTGCTGTACCTATACTGCCTGATTTTTCGTCGGCTGAAATTGAGAACGTACTGACTCATTCGGGATCAAAAGCTGTCTTTGTATCATCACTGCTGAGGCCTAAGATAGGTGATTTCAGAAGTGACGATCTCAAAGCCATCATAATGATCGAGGATTATTCTGTTATTACTTCGCTTGAGAATACTCCGATATATCTTCCTGATGCTTTACCTCAGAAGGTTTATGATGTGAAGGAAGATGACCTGGCATCCATCATTTACACATCCGGTACCACAGGGCGTTCAAAGGGAGTTATGCTTACACATAAGAACATTTCTTTCAATGCATTGAAAGGATGGGCGATCCAGCCAATAGATGAAAAGGACAGATTTCTTTCCGTGCTTCCGTTGTCACATACTTATGAAAACACCCTGGGCCTTATCCTCCCGATGTTGTCGGGGGCATGTGTTTATTACCTGAGAAAAGCTGCCACACCGGCAGTGCTCCTTCCGGCATTGGAAATCGTGAGGCCAACAATGATGCTTACCGTTCCACTGATAATGGAAAAGATCTATTACAACAAAATACTACCATCATTTCAGGGTAATTTTTTATTACTGGTCCTTTACAGGTTACCATTCATCAGGAAGAAACTGAATGCTGTTGCAGGCAAAAAGCTGAAGAAGACTTTCGGGGGACAACTTAAGTTTTACGGAATCGGCGGAGCAAAGCTCAACCGGGCCGTTGAAAAGTTCCTTATAGAGGCAGATTTCCCCTATGCCATAGGATATGGACTTACTGAAACAGCTCCTCTTCTCGCCGGAGCAAATCCGCGGAATTCGGTTTTCGAATCAACCGGCCCTGCTATCGAAGGTATTGAGCTGATTATCAATAACCCTGACCAAAAAACCGGTGAAGGTGAGATATGGGCCCGGGGACCAAATGTCATGAAGGGCTATTATAAGGATCCTGAAATGACAGCAGAGGTCATGACACCTGACGGCTGGTTCAGGACGGGTGATCTGGGTGTACTTGACAGAAACAATTATCTCTTCATAAAGGGCAGGCTTAAGAACATGATCCTTGGGGCGAGCGGAGAGAACATTTATCCTGAAGAAATTGAGTCGGTAATCAACAATTTCAGATATGTAACCGAATCTCTTGTCATCCAGCAGAAAGGCAAACTTGTTGCCCTTGTTCATCTGAACATGGAAGAGCTTGAGAAAAAATACCAGAACCTTAAACAGGATGTTGTAAAACAAAAGCAGGAAATGGCTAACTTTATAGAGGAAAAGAAAAGAGAACTTCTTTCAGAATTGCAGGATTATGTAAATTCAAAGGTCAGCAAATACTGTCAGATCAACAAGGTTATTTCACAACCTTCTCCTTTTCAGAAAACTGCAACCCTGAAGATAAAAAGGTTCCTGTACACATAAAAAAGGGGGATTTTCATCCCCCGCTGCAAAAACAATCAAAAATCACAGCCAAATTATTTTACAGATTCTTTGTATCTACGGTTTACCTCTTCCCAGTTTACGACGTTCCAGAAAGCCTCAACATATTCAGGACGTCTGTTCTGATATTTAAGGTAATATGCATGTTCCCAAACATCAAGTGCCAACAGTGGTGTGCCTTTAACAGGTGATACATCCATCAACGGATTGTCCTGATTCGGGGTGCTGCCTACAGCAAGTTTTTTATCGGAAGTAAGATAAAGCCATGCCCATCCGCTTCCAAAACGGCTTTTAGCTGCATTGCTGAAGAGCTCCTTGAATTTTTCAAATGACCCGAATTCCTTGGTCAGGGCTGCCGACAGTTCGGCTGAGGGACCAGATGATTTGGATGCCAGACTGTTCCAGAAAAATACGTGATTATAAAAACCACCTCCGTTGTTCCTTACAACATCGCCTGCTTCTGATACTTTCGCAAAAATTTCGTCAATAGTACTCTGGTCATACTTCGTTCCTTTAATGGCTGCAACAAAATTGTTAAAATAAGCCCTGTGATGCTTGTCATAATGTATCTCCATCGTACGTGCATCAATATACGGTTCAAGGGCGTCATAGGCGTACGGCAAAGCCGGAAATACGTGAATATCGAATTTCTCCATAGCGGTGTTTTTTAATGTGCCCGGATCTCCTGCAAATACTGCTGTGCTAATCAAAAGTGCAGCCAGAAGGCCGGGTACTGATTTTTTAATATTGTTTTTTTGTTCCATGATTGTTTTAATTTAACATTAAACAAGTAAGTCAAATTATTGTTCAAACTTACCCCACCATCATGATCTGACAGTTGGATTTTTTATTAACCGGCATCCGGAAAACATGGCATGAATTATGTTATTTGAAAATATTAATACTATCCGTATCACTTTGGCGTTTATTGATTAACCAAATTGAAACCATATGAAAAGATTAATTTCCTTACTCATAATTATTTCATTGCTGTCGCCGGCTTTTACAGGATGCAAAAAGGATAAGGGTGATCCGCCCGTACTGCCGCCTGCAGGTTCGATGACAATAGATTTCAGCAATTTTCAGTCAGGCAAAAAAGGTGCTGACGAGATTTCAATCCCGAAGGGCACACAGAACAGCAACTGGGAATTTGCAGCAATTGCTGCACAGCTCTGGAATGCTGTTATTGTCACAACGCTTGCTGTACCTGTATATTCGTTCAGCAAGGTAACCGAACAGAAACCTGTTTATCTTGAAGACAAGACCTGGCAGTGGACTGCCACGGCAACTATTCTCAGCACGACTTATCAGGCAAGACTGACGGGACAGATTACCCAGTCGAACGTAGTATGGAAAATGTACATAACAAAGGAGGGAACCGGTGGCTATACTGATTTTCTCTGGTTTGAAGGAACTTCCGAATTCGACGGAACAGCAGGGCAATGGAAGCTTTATGAAAGCCAGACAAATCCTGTTGAACTGATGACGATAGACTGGACTGTTACAGGAAATAAAATCGGATCAGTGAAATATACATATACAAAATCAGGAAATCCGCTTAAAAACAGTTATATCGAATACGGTCTGACTTCTAATACGCTTAATGCATATTATACTATTTACTATTATAATGCATCATACCAGAAATTCATAAGTCTGAATGTGGAATGGAGCACAACCCAACATAATGGCAGGGTAAAATGTGCCGAATATTTTGGTAATACAGACTGGTATTGCTGGGATTCAAATTTTCTGAACGTAACGTGCCCCTGATAAACGGACTGCAATAAAAAGGAAAGGCTACAGTCGCGAGACCTCTTTTGGTGAAAAGAGGTCTTTTTTTTACCTGTTCAGTCTCCGGGTGTTTTTCAGCATTTTTTATTACTTTACGCCAGTTAATATCATAACATAAATAATGTCAGACAGAAAAAAAGCCATTTTTCTTATTGTTTTAATCCTGTTAGCTGACCAGGCACTTAAATTCTGGGTAAAAACCAACATGGTTATCGGACAGGAGATCAATCTTTTTGGTAACTGGGGATTGCTTCATTTCATTGAAAACAATGGCATGGCATTCGGTATGGAAATGGGCGGACAAACAGGAAAAATGCTGCTTAGCCTTTTCAGGGTCGTTGCAATAGCAGCAATAGGCTGGTTCCTTTTAAATCTCCTAAGAAAAAAAGCAAACACAGGCCTGATACTGGCAGTAAGCGCAATCCTGGCCGGGGCAATCGGGAATATGATCGACAGCGCTTTTTATGGTATTATTTTCAGCGAAAGCTTTACACAACCAGCAATATTGTTCCCTCCTGAAGGGGGCTATTCTTCCTTTATGCTGGGAAGGGTGGTAGATATGTTCTATTTCCCCGTTATCAATACTACATGGCCCGACTGGTCACCCTTCAGGCCGGGGGAATCGCTTGTCTTTTTCAGACCTGTATTTAACATAGCAGATTCGGCAATTACCTGCGGAGTATTTGCCATAATAATTTTTCAAAAGAAAATGTTCAGGGATATTGAATGACTGGTATTCTTTCCGGAATGCTTACTGAACACAGCATTCCGCCACACAGTCCAGGAAATCAATCAGGTTTTCATTTTTCAGAAAATAATAGGTGTTCTTGCCGTCTCTTTTTGATCCCAGAACACCCTTGTCCTTGAGTATTCCCAGATGATGAGATGCTGCTGATTGTTCAATTCCAAGCTGATGATGAATCTCTGTCACGGATCTTGTATTCTTTCCGTCGAGACATCCAATGATTGCAATTCTTACCGGGTGCGCCATGGCTTTAAGCATGCCGGCTGCTCTTTCAAGACTTTCGGGATTTAAATTTTTTATTTCCATTAATTTTCCATTTCTTCAACAAATATATATTATTTTCTTTCATACGAATTTATATAGTTAATATAACCGCCTGAGAATAATATTTATTTTAAGCACAAACGAATTTATTATTTTTGATGAAACTTCGTTATGCCGGGCCTGGGAAACATAAGAAAACCTGTAAGTGATGAAATGGATCACTTTGAAGCTTATTTCGGCAGGACCATTCAAACCAAAATCCCGCTGCTTAAAATAATTCTTAATTATGTATTCCGACGCAAGGGAAAACAAATGAGGCCGCTGCTTGTCTTTCTTTCTGCCAGGCTCAATGGTGAGATTTCAGAGCCTGCATATATAGCAGCCACTCTGATAGAACTCCTTCATACAGCCTCCCTTGTTCATGACGACGTTGTTGACAATTCGGCTGAAAGAAGAGGGGCCCTTTCCATAAATGCTTTATGGAATTCCAAAATTGCAGTCCTTCTTGGTGACTATCTGTTGTCGAAAGGATTACTGATAAGCATTGAGAAAAACAGAACAGATATGCTTGAAATAGTATCCGAAGCGGTTAAATCAATGACAGAGGCAGAACTTCTTCAGCTCCAGAAATCAAGAAAGCTGAATATCAGGGAAGAGGATTATTTCAGGATCATAACCGGAAAAACGGCAGCTCTCATTTCAGCCTGTACGGCCTGTGGTGCAAAATCGACTACTGATGATCAGGATGTTATTAACGTTATGAAAGATTTCGGAGAATCACTGGGAATAGCATTCCAGATAAGGGATGACATTCTCGATTACGAAAGCACCGGACTTACAGGCAAGCCTTCAGGAAACGACATAAAAGAAAAGAAAATAACACTTCCGCTTATTCATGCTCTTGAGAGCGTCTCTTCTCACAGAAAAAAACAAATCCTCTCAATTCTCGGAAACGCGAAAAAATCCGGTCAGGAAATTTCCGAAGTTGTAAGGTTTGTTATAGAAAACGGGGGAATTGAGTATGCAACAATGAAAATGATTCAGTATCGCGACAGGGCTCTTGCAATACTTGATACCTACCCGGGATCGGAAGTAAAGGACTCTCTACGGGAATTTGTCAATTATACGGTAACAAGGGATAAATGACTTTCCCCTTTCTTGTTTATGCCGGGAAACATTAACCAGAGATCAGGCAGCCTCAAGATTAATCTTTGTCACCTTCTCCATGTCATTTCCGTAATATCTGGATCCCAGATAAAAAAGAATGGCACCCAGAATAAGAATCAGAGGAAGAATTGCAAGTGCTGTTTTAATATCAGAAGAAGAATCATAGATTTTTCCTACAACCAGAGGTGCCATTGATGAACCAAGCAGATTCTGAACTACGACTGCAATGGCATATGAGGTTGCCCTCAGACCCGGATGTATCACATCCTGGGTAACTGCCGATGCTCCTGAAATGAACATCATTATCGTTATTCCCATCAAAAGAAAAACGCCATATTGGGCGAATCCGTGAAACACATTCAGGGCAAGGAAAAGCAATACGGCTGACAGCAGGGAAGACAGCATCGGCAGCAATAGCCTTGCATTTATCCTGGTCTTTCTCCATCTGTCAGTAAGAATGCCGCCAAGAGGAGCCCCCACAAGAGCCAGGACCATTACAGCGCTGGCCATTGTCCCCGCCTTCGCCTGAGGAAGTCCGTTCACTGACTGGAAATATGTTGCAAGCCATGTAATAAGGGATGTCGTGACAAAGACAACAGACGCTATCCCGAAATAGGTATAAATAATGGATGGTTTTGAAAGGAACTCCCTTATTATATCTTTTCTTTCCATCCTGATCCTGTTGGCGGATTTGTCAATAAAAGAAAGATCAACAGTTTTATAGTCCTTTACGAAAAGGAACATTATAGCCACTATCAATCCGGGAAAAGCAACAAGCCCGAAGGCATGTTTCCATCCCCATTTGGTAGCAATAATACCACCAAGGAGTACACCTATAGCGGTTCCAAGAGGTATCGAAGCATTCCAGATTCCCATCATTTTAGATCTTTTTTCTATTGGGAACAGTCCGGAAATCATAGCGCTTCCCCCCGGAGCATAACCTGCTTCACCAACACCTATGAGAAGACGTGCCATGAAAAGCTGTACATAGTTTCCGGTAATAGCACAAAGAGCGGTGGCAAGGCTCCACAAAATAGCCATAAGCCCTATCGTCTTGGTCCGGCTCCAGCGGTCAACAAGAAGTGAAACAGGAAATGTAAGGATTACTATCGCCCAGTATACAGCCGACATGAGCATGCCGCTCTGGGTATGAGTTATTCCCCAGTCTCTTTCAATAGAGGTAAACATTGAAGTGACTATCGATCTGTCGATATAATCGAACATGTACAACAGAAAAAGAAGCACAAATACGTAATTGGAATACTTTTTTGAAAAAAGATATCCCTCTCGGGATTCGGAGGTTTTCATAGGTATTTCAGGTTAACCTCTACCAAATAAATAAAAATTATTCTTGGTTGTGTTTTTTGTAGTAATTTTAAGTCTTTATACTTACTCATCGAAAACTCGCAGGATCAGCCTTTATAACCAACAATTACAACCTATGGTCACCCTTAATCAAATTGAAGAATTTCTCGCATCGGAGCCCATTGCAATGGCCGGTGTATCACGCAATCCCAAAAAATTCGGCTTCACGGCATTCAAGGAGCTGAAGGAAAAAGGCATGAACATTCTTCCCGTTAATCCTTATGCTGAGGAAATATTTGGATGCAAGGTCTATAAAGACATAAGCAGCCTTCCCGATAATGTGAAGAGGCTTATTGTCATGACCGGAAAAGACCAGACTGCATCTGTTATAAGGGATGCAAAGTCGAAAGGGATAAAGCAAATATGGATACAGCAAATGGCGGATTCCAAGGATGCTCTTGAGGAACTTGAAGGATCAGGCATAAATTACATAACAAAGGAATGTATCCTTATGCATTATAAACCTAGCAGCATACATAAATTCCATGCCGCTTTAAGGAAGTTCTTCAGACTTTTCCCAAAATAAGGATACCTTGCTGCCGCTTATAAAGCCTCCTCATGTAAAAGGGAAATATGATATTTATCCCTCTTACAGAATTAATGATAACAACATATTCGAGGGATTTGAATCTCTCCGCGATCGGATCGGCAGAAATAAAATTGTGATTGTGGATGGCTATAACGGCGCCCCGTTTAATGTTTTTCGTGAAACCATCAGGAAGGTCCTTGCAGAAAAAGGCATTACCAGTTCATGGAAAAATGTTACAGATTTCTATCACACTGAAGACAAGATAAAAGAAATTACAAAGCCATTCCTGGGAGGCAGCGATCCGCTTTTCGGTACAAAAACATCTCTTTCACTTGAAGATTTCCTGATTCCCGACAGAAAGGATTCCTTCAAACCTGACACCTCATGCCACATCAATTTTGTCATAGGCTGTGGTGCCGCACTGGTATGTCACTATGGCTTTCTTGTTTATCTTGATATTCCTAAGAATGAAATCCTTGCAGCATCCCGGAGGGGCGAAATTACAAACCTCGGATTATCATCCCCTTCCTGCCCGAAGGAAATGTACAAGTATTTCTATTTTGTTGAATGGGTTATTCTTAACAGGCATAAAGAAAAATTGCTTCCCCTTGTTGATGTTTATGTTGATTGTCAAAATACCTCCGCTCCGTTATGGATGGAAGGGACAAAACTAAGGCAGACACTTGGTGAGATCGCACATAACATTTTCAGGGTCAGGCCGTGGTTTGAACCAGGATCATGGGGCGGCAGCTGGATAAAAAACCATATACCCGGACTTAAAAAGGATGTGCCTAACTATGCTTGGTCATATGAATTAATAACTCCGGAAAACGGACTGCTTATTGAAAGTTCCTCCAGATTATTTGAAGTTTCATTTGACTGCCTGATGTTTCTTGAAGCCGCTGCCGTGCTTGGAGACTGCCATAACAGGTTCGGAAATGATTTTCCTATCCGTTTTGACTTCCTCGACACCTTTGATGGCGGCAACCTGTCGATTCAGTGCCATCCCCGTCCCGGGTACATGAAAGAGCATTTCGGTGAAGATTTTACCCAGGAAGAAACATATTACATTCTCGACACTAAGGATGATGCGGTTGTCTACCTCGGATTCCGTGACGATATCAAGCCACATGAATTCAGAAGGGAACTCGAAGAAAGCAGGGACAATAACAGACCTGCAAATATCGGGAAATTCATCCTGGATCACCGTGTGAAAAAGCATGATCTCCTTTTGATACCATACGGTACGATACACGGTTCGGGACGTAATAACCTTGTTCTTGAAATCAGTTCGACTCCATATATCTTTACCTTCAAGATGTACGACTGGCTGAGGCCTGACCTTGATGGTAAGCCCAGACCTCTTAATATTAAAAGGGGTATGGATAATCTTTATTTTGACAGAAAGGGATCACTTGTGAAGGAAAAACTAATTTCCAGACCAGTTCTCATCTCGTCAGGAAATGGCTGGGAACATTACCATCTGCCAACCCATGATACACATTTTTACGATGTGCACAGATATCATATCACAGGTGAAAAGGAAATAATAACCGGCAATAAATGCCTTGTTATGAATCTGGTTTCAGGCGAAGAGATCGAGATCATTACATCCTCAGGTGTAAGACAGAATATAAGCTTTGCCGAGACATTTGTCGTCCCTGCAGCCGCAGGAACCATAAAGGTTATGAACCTATCGCAAAAGGAAGCTGTTCTCGTATCAGCCTTTGTAAAATAATCAAACCTATGAAAAACTCAATTTTAATTACGGCCTTGTTGATTTTTACGACTTTGTTCCAGCTTAAAAGTCAGTCATTTATATCATCAGAGGATGAAATGGTGAACGGTTATAACGTTAAAATTTCAGGAACCGATTACGATTATCATTCGTGTATTCCAGGGTTCAGGGAGAGTATGATAATAAGGGCTGAGAACGGGACTGATTTCATGGAATGGGAAACAGATAAACCCGTCAGCGGAGGAAAAAAGAAGTATGCGGCATTCATCTGGGTTACAGCCATCGGCTCAAATACCGGTCTGGCACCAATGGTATTAACTACAGACCTGAATAATAAATTCACTTTTTTCACTGACGGCAGGAGAGAATGGAAGGTATATTCACCAGATGGCTCCTCACTGGCTTTCAATGCAATAATGACCGATCAGCATGGCAATCATCACGGGTATATGATATTGAGGATACCGGGTGAAATACTTCAGCCGGGAAAACCATTGAGAATAAAGGTAACAGGAGGCAACGCACATCTGACATCATGGTATATGACCTTCAAGAAACAGATAAAATCAGGGATAACACTTAATGCATTCCCTGCTATCCTGAAAAAGGACAATGCTCATTTACAGCTTGTGGAAGTCGCTGTGTTTTATTTTGGAAATGATTCAGGATGCAGCATCTATGCGAATAATAAACTCATTGCGCAGTCGGAACTGAAGTTTGGCTATAACACAGTTGATGCCGGCCTGCCCCAGGTTACCAAACCCACCAAAATAAACCTTAAAGTAGTTGCAGGAGATTTCTCTGCCACAGGGCAGGTAGTTCTTGATCCGGTACGAAAATGGAATATGAGTTTTATACAGCATTCTCACACAGATATTGGCTACACACGTTCGCAAACCGAAATACTTGCCGAGCATTTAAGGTATATCGATTATGCCCTGGACTATTGCGATGCCACTGACAACTTTCCTGACAATGCCAGGTTCAGGTGGACCTGTGAAGCATCGTGGCCTGTCGATGAATATCTTAAGTCGAGGCCGCCGGCTCAGGTTGAAAGACTGATAAGAAGGATAAATGAAGGCCGGATTGAAGTGACAGGTATGTATTTCAACTTCGATGAGATCCCCGATGAACAGATACTGGCTTCATCCCTTATGGCAGCCGGAAGGATAAGGGATAAGGGGATACCCGTTACACTTGCCATGCAGAACGATGTCAACGGAATAGGGTGGTGCATGAATGATTATTTCAACCAGCTCGGGATAAAATATCTGAACATGGGGACACATGGACACAGAGCGCTTATCTGTTTCGACAAACCTACAATGTTCTGGTGGGAATCTCTGTCAGGAAACAGGATCCTGACATTCAGGGCTGAGCATTATATGACCGGTAACACGGTATTTGAAATACAAAGCGGTGACCTTAACAAGGTCAGGTATAACATTCTTAATTATCTCCGGAATCTCGAAAAACTGAATTACCCATACGGGGATATTGCAATACAGCTTTCAGGATATCTTACCGACAATTCGCCTCCATCGACAATTGCCAGCGATATGATAATGAAGTGGGATGAGATCTTTGAATGGCCTAAATTGTCAACATCTACAGCAGTCTCATTTTTCAGCAAAATGGAAAAAGAACATGGAAGCGAATTCCCGGTTATAAGAGGAGCCTGGCCCGACTGGTGGACTGACGGATTCGGAGCTTCAGCAAGGGAAACTGCAGTCACACGCAAAACAGCATCTTCATTTATCGCAAATACCGGAGCTCTTTCGATGGCAGCCATTTCCGGTATTGACATCCCGGCTCCGGCTTTGAGGAAAATCGGTCTTGTAAATGATGCATTGCTTTTCTATACCGAACATACCACCGGATATTCTGAAAGCGTAAGGGAACCTCTCAGCCAGCCGACAATGGAACAACGTGCCATTAAGGAATCATATGCCTGGGAAGCCAACAGGAGAGCAGCTTCACTTGGAGAAGATGCAATGGGGCTGCTCCAGTCGTTGTTCAAAAGAGAAAAGGAACCTTCACTGGTAGTTTTTAACTCCCTTAACTGGCTCAGATCAGGGCTTGCAGTAGTATATATCGATCACCAGATAATTCCGCTTAACAGGGAAGCAGGCATTTTCGACAGATCAGGGAACCGTATTCCCTCACAGGCACTTTCACACAGAGCCGACGGAACCTATTGGGCAATATGGCTTGATTCGGTACCTGCTTTCGGGTACAGGAAATATATTGTCCGCGCTCTTGATGAAAAACCATCACTGACAAATACGGAGAAGCCTGAGCAACTGGAAAATAAATGGTACAGGATTATTCCTGATTATTCACGCGGTACTTTAAGTTCATGGTTCGACAAAGACCTTCAGCTTGAACTTGCCGATAAAAATTCAAAATACGGAATAGCTGAATTTATCCTTGAACAACTGGGAAACAGAAGCCAGATGGAAAGCAAAAAACTTGTTGACTTCAGAAGGATGGGTCTTGATACAGTATGGTTCGAATCAGCAAGCACAGGAACAGTGTTTAACAGTATCCGGTTCCGCGGAGAGTCAGAAACGGCTGTGAATCCCGGAGGATATTCAATTGAGTTCCGTTTGTACAATACCGAAAAAAGGCTTGAAACAGTATGTTCAATAATCAAGAAAAACATTACAGACCCCGAAAGCTTTTATATCGCCTTCCCTTTTTATCTGAATAAAGGCAGGCATTTTACAGAGGTGCAGGGTGGAATTATAGAAACAGGTAGAGATCAGATAACCGGATCATCAAACGACTGGTACACAGTTCAGAATTTCACTTCAATAAAAAACCAGAATGCTCAGGTGATAATGGGATGCGGGGAAATGCCTCTTATGCAGTTCGGAGCAATTAATACGGGAAGATACAGGGCCGGAGCAATACCCCAGACAACCAGTATTTTCTCCTGGCCGATGAACAATTACTGGGTGACAAATTTCAATGCTGACCAAAGAGGAGGACATACCTGGACATATTACCTTACTTCGTCTGATGATGTATCGGGGAGTTTTGCCACAAGATTCGGATGGGGATCGCGGGTACCTTTCCTCACAAGGATCTTTCCGGGAAATGGTACCGGCGACAACATGGATCAGGGTTCATTTATTAAGGGATGGCCAGGTAACATTGTCCTTGTCAGTTCCCGTCCATCTGATGACAAAAAATCGCTGCTTGTACATGTAAGGGAGACTGGCGGAAAAGAAACAATGCTTGACCTCATCAGCGGCCAGACAGGACGGAAACTCATTATTTATGAAGCAGATCCGACAGGCAGGTTAACCGGTACTAATGTCAATATACTAAAACCGCTTGAATCTAAATTTTTCCTGATAGAGATTAATTAAGAAACATCGGAAAATAAACTTTGTAAATTGCAGCCTTAAAATTATAAACAGGAGTCTTAATTATGGAAAAGACCGGGAACATGCATAGCGTTGAATTCAGGGTAAGGGATTATGAATGTGACCTCCAGGGTGTTGTTAACAACGCAAACTATCAGCATTACCTTGAACATGCCCGCCACGAATTCCTTGTCTCGAAAGGGATAAGCTTTGCAGATCTTCATGAAGAAGGACTCGATCTTATTGTAACAAAAGTTGAAATCGAATACAAGTACCCCTTGCGGAGCCGTGATTCATTTTTTGTAACTGTAAATATGGCAAGGGAAGGAAACGTAAGGATCGCCTTCTTTCAGGAGATATACAGAATGCCGGATAACAAGCTGGTTGTAAAGGCAAAGATAACAACGGCCGCCACCAGGAACGGAAAGCCGGTTTTTCCCTCTGAACTTATAAGGCAACTGGGTCTTGAATAATTTATATCTTACTAAAATGAAATCGAATCATCTTTATCCAAAAAATTTTTGTGTACTCGTTTTTACGCTGATCTCCTTATTACCATCATTTTCACAGTCGATCGAAGGTGACTGGTACGGCAAAGCTGATATCGACGGGATCGTATTAAGGCTGACGCTTCATGTAAAAGCATCCGGGGACGGATATACATCAACATGGGACAGTCCCGACCAGAATGCATTCGGAATTCCATCGACAACCACGGCATTCATTTTCCCTGATTTCTCCTTCACACATACTGCAACAGGAGTCAAATACACCGGCAAGTTAAATGATTCATATTCCCGGATAAGCGGAAAGCTCGAACAGGGCAACCGCAAAATGGAAATAACCTTTGGAAGAGAAAAAATCGGAGCTGCTTCAAACAGCCAGGAAGCACTGAAGGAAAAATATGAAAAAAAAGAAGTCTATATCACTATGCGTGACGGCGTTAAATTATTCACATCAATTTATTCACCAAGAAATAATGATGTTGCGCATCCGATACTTCTGAACCGGACTCCTTATAACATTGAGCCGGGCGGGCCTGACAATTTCAATTTCTTCGTTCAGCTATACAGCAGGTATACAGATGAAGATTATATAATGGTTTTCCAGGATGTAAGGGGAAGATATATGAGCGAAGGAAAATTTAAGGATATAAGACCTGTTATTCCGGTTAAAAAAGTTGACAAGGATATAGATGAAACCACAGATACATGGGATACAGTCGACTGGCTTGTTAAAAATGTAAGCAACAATAATGGAAGGGTTGGTATTTTCGGGATTTCTTATCCCGGTTTTTATTCCACAATGGGGATAATAAATGCCCATCCCGCTGTTAAGGCAGTTTCGCCCCAGGCTCCGGTTACAGCATGGTTCATCGGAGATGATTTCCACCATAACGGAGCATTTTTCCTGCAGGACTGTTTCAATTTCTACTACAGCAACGGAAAACAGTTCAAAGCTCCAACCCGGAGGGGTTATCCCGGTTTTGTATATCCCGAACCCGACAATTATAATTTCTTCCTTTCTCTTGGCGCCATCAGGAACATTGCTCCCCTTTACCTGGGAGACAGCGTTAAATTCTGGAATGACGCCTTTGCCCATCCCGATTATGACAGCTTCTGGAAGGCAAGGGATCCGCGCCAGTACCTTAAAAATGTGACACCTGCAGTTATGACAGTCGGCGGATGGTTCGATGCTGAAGACCTGTATGGCGCACTCAACACCTACGAGGCGATAGAGATACAGAATCCTCCGGCAACACCCAATTTCCTGGTCATGGGACCATGGTCTCACGGGCAATGGGCTTTCGGCAAGGGAAAAAATCTGGGAAACGTCTACTGGGGAATGGATGCAAATGAAAAATATCAAAGTCTTGAAAAGGCTTTCTTTAATTACTATCTGAAGGAAAAAGGGCAATCGGAACCTGCTGAAGCAACAATTTTTATTACAGGATCAAATGAATGGAAGGACTTCACTGAATGGCCGCCAAAGAATGTTAAGGCCAAGAATTTGTATTTCCACTCATCTGAAAAGGCATCATTCGCTTCTCCTTCAGGAAAGGCAGAATACGATGAATACTGCTCCGATCCGATGAACCCTGTGCCATATACTGAAGATGTCCATACAAACCGGACAGAAGCTTATATGACCGATGATCAGAGGTTTGCTTCACGCAGGCCTGATGTAATGGTCTACCAGACAGATATCCTTGACAGCGATATTACTGTTACCGGCCCTGTTGTTGCTGATCTTTTTGTATCAACAACAGGAACTGATGCTGATTTTGTTGTAAAGATCATCGATGTCTTCCCGTCTGATTTCAAGTATGAAGACGAGGATACCAAATATCCGATGGGAGGATACCAGATGCTTGTACGCGGAGAGGTTTTCAGGGGTAAATACCGTAACAGCTTCGAAAAGCCCGAAGCTTTTGTCCCGGGAAAAATAACAGAGGTAAAATACGAGATACCAGATATCGCACATACCTTCAAAAAGGGACACAGGATAATGGTTCAGGTCCAGAATTCATGGTTCCCCCTTGTTGACAGGAATCCCCAGAAATTCGTGAACATTTATAAATGCTCCGAAGAGGATTTCCAGAAGGCGACCCATAGGATTTACCACGATGCCGCGAATCCGTCGCATGTAACATTGAGCATTTGGGAGGCTGGGAATAAATAATATTGGGATTAAATTCCCACTTTGAAGAGCCTGTCTTGCCTCAGCGTGAGGGTTAGGGTGATGTTGTGAGGGGGACGGAAGACAGAAGACCGGAGACCGAAGAAGTCCAACGTCGAAACTGAGGGTTGGAATTTGAGTTCGCTACTCCATAAACAGACCGCCTCTACGAGGCTCATAAATTATTTTTCGTATCTCGTTCTACAAACAGGCCGGTCATACTGACCTGAAGAGATTTCAGAAATTCCATGGCGCCATGGGTGCAATTTTTCTACAGAAATAAAACGTCATTTGACACCTTGGCCAGCGCCGTAGACGCATCCTGTCCGTAGAAAGATGAAGCAAAAGAATTTTGGAGCGTCCTCAGCGCGGCCTGTTTATAGAATAATGAGACACCACATTGTTCTGTGCCTCGCAGAGGCGGCCTGTCTGTAAAAAAAGTCCAAAACCAAGGTATTGAGCTCCGCAGGAGCAGCCTGTGAAAACAGGCTGGGCAATATTTTATCTCGTCTTTAAGTTTGAAATATTCCTGTTAACTGCTCTTAATGATTTTATTAATATGGTCTTCCGGATTTTCTGGATTGTGATTGTTTATGCGATATTTCGTAAAATATTCATATCTTAATTTTAGTTAAGTGGTTAAAAATCCGTTACTTTTAAATTGCCTTGTTTTTAGTATATCATGGATAAGCCCGGTCTTGTTGGTATGGTCAAGGATTTTTTCAGGAAGTCTTTGTTCCATAATTTTAAATTGATAAAACCAGACAAATCTTATTCTTAAAAGTCTGGATCATTAATGGAAAACTTTGTTTTATTTCTGGAAATATATATTTTTGTATATAAACAGAAATAAATGTGGAATGAATTTCAGTCCATAATGAAACCTTTCCGGGTTTTCTCCATCACTGATGTTAGAAAACAATTTCCATCAATGAATGCGATGAACCTGGTCCGCTGGCAGAAAAAAGGATACATTCTCAGATTGAGGAATCGTTGGTATGCTTTCAATGATACAGAAAGCCGGGAGAACATTGAATGGCTGGCAGCCAACCTTATCTATGCTCCGTCATATATAAGTTTAAACACCGCACTTTCATGGTATAATCTGATCCCTGAAATGATAGCTTCTACCACATCTGTCACCACACTCAAAACCACTAAATTCTCAACTCCACTGGGAAATTTCGATTATCAC
>Ga0172370_10002194_pt1 | contig 28533 bp, 29 predicted proteins | sample LakKiv5m_FD_114538 | JGI IMG/M metagenome (GOLD analysis project Ga0172370, IMG submission 114538) | Freshwater microbial communities from Kabuno Bay, South-Kivu, Congo - kab_022012_11.5m | ecosystem: Environmental > Aquatic > Freshwater > Lake | place: Democratic Republic of the Congo...
AGACGGTAAAACTTTGTCAGAGGCGCTAAGCAGGCATCCCCAGGTATTTCCGTTATTATATATTAATATGGTCCGTTCAGGAGAGTCGGGAGGGGTTTTAGATGAGACCTTAACCCGGCTGGCTCAATTCCGCCAAGAACAAGAGGAGATAAGGGCCAATATAAGTTCAGCCTTGGCTTATCCGATTTTTATAACAATAGTAGGCCTGGTTACCGTTATTATCCTGCTTACCTTCGGCATCCCGCGCATAGTTTCTATGTTCAGCGAGACTAAGCAGGCCCTGCCACTGCCTACCAGGATCTTGATTACTATAAGCAGCGGGATCAGGAATTACTGGTATTTAGGCATTATTTTCATAGCCTCAATTATTTTTATGTTGCAGCAAAAGCAGGTAAATAAAAAGAGAAAGGTCGTTTTAGATAAAGCCATATTAAAATTGCCGCTGCTGGGTAATTTTAACAAGAAGGCAATGCTGGCGGAATTCACCCGGACATTCGCCTTGCTTTTGGCTAACGGTGTGCCGGTGCTTGAGGCGCTTCAGATAACCGTACCGACAATAAATAATGAAATATTTAAACAGGAGCTGGAGAAGGTGCATAGCGATATTGTCGTGGGCACTCCGCTTTCGCAGAGTATGAAAAAGTCAAGCTGGTTCCCGCCATTTTTGACCAATATGATCGCGGTAGGCGAAAGAGGCGGTAATCTTCAGGAGGTGTTGATGGATGTGGCGGTTTTTTACGAGCGCGAGGTAAGAAAGATAAATAAAATCATGACCTCTTTGCTTGAGCCGGCGATAATTTTAGTCATGGGTTTAATTGTAGGGTTTATTGTCATGGCGATGCTTTTGCCTATTTTTGAGATAAACATGGCGGTAAGATAATCAAGGGGGATTTTAAATGAAAGTAAAAACCGGTGGTTTTACACTCATAGAATTAATGTTGGTAGTTATAATTATAGGTGTTTTAGGGGCAATGGTATTGCCGAGGCTCTCCGGCCGATCTGAGCAGGCAAAGGCCGCGGTAGCCAAGACAGATATAAGCGCGAATCTTGCAACCGCCCTGGACCTTTATGAGCTGGATAACGGGAGGTTTCCTACTACGGAGCAGGGTTTGGCTGCTTTAACCAGTAAACCCGGGGACCTTTCCGACGGAGCGAATTGGAACGGGCCGTATATTAAAAAGGAGCCCAAGGACCCGTGGGGCAAGGAGTATCAATATAAATATCCTGCGACGCATGAAGGCCAGGACTATGACCTTTATTCCCTGGGAGCAGACGGTATAGAGAGCGATGATGATATCGGCAACTGGACAGAAAAAAAAGAGTAGGGGCTTTACGCTTATTGAAATAATGATTAGTATCGCCATACTCTCGCTGGGGTTGATCTTCGTCCTCCAGGGGCTTACCCATTGCCTTAGTATCTTGCGTATTTCCCAGAACAACTTAGAGGCGAGTTTATTAGCCGAAGATAAAATGGCGGAATTAGAGATAGCGATTAAGCAGGAGCCGGACAAGCTCTCTAAAGATACAAGCGGAGAATCGCAATCCGGCAATATAGAGTTTAAATGGGAGATACGCCTTTCTCCGGATCAGGAATATGAAGAGTTGAATGAAGTTAATGCTGCTGTTTACTGGAGGGAAGGTAAAAGGGCTGGCTCTAGTGTTTTTAACACTTATTTAATGGTTCCTAATGGTAAATAGAAACAGGCACAAAGCAGGGCATGCTGCGGGGTTTACCCTTATTGAGCTGATTATTAGCGGCTCAATCATGTTCTTGGTTTTTGCCGCTGTGTATTCCGTATTTTCCGGAGGCATTACTGTCTGGAAAAAAGCTAACCAGGCCAGCGGCAGCGGCCATGACTTAAGGCTGGATATGGAGAAGCTGGGCACTCAATTAAGGAATAGCTTCAGATTTTCCAGTATCCCCTTTGAAGGCACGGAAGATTCTATTGCCTTTGCCGCTCTTATTGATAACGCGGTAGGCAGGATCAGCTATTTTGTTAATGAAGATAATATTTTATGCCGCAGGCTGCAGAATTACCCCGAGGTTTTTAAAAAAGGGGAATCCGGTAAATATGATTTACTGCTTTCCGGAATTAAAGAATTGAAGTTTAGCTATTGTTATCTTGATAATGCCACCGGGGATTATAAATGGAAGCAAGATTGGGTAAAAGATGAGCAGGATACTATTCCCCAGGCAGTAAAAATAGAGTTGACCTTTGAGAAAAACCCCGGAGAAGAATTAAAATTTGCCAGGACAATATTTCTTCCTATTGGCACGGGAGAGCAGAAGATCGAACTCATACAATAGGGGAGTTTATGTCGAGAGAGGCAAGGCCCAGACGTGCCAGCGCGTTGATTGTTACCCTCTGGGCATTAGGTTTTTTGACAGTTATTGTGGTTAATCTGGGGTTTCTGGTGAGGTCGCAGCTGCAGTTTGCCGACCATCTGCAGGATAGGTTAAAGATGTATTATCTGGCCCGGGCAGGCATAGAAAGGGCAGCCGCGGAATTGTCTGTTGATGAGAGCACAAGCTATGATGCCTTTAATGAGCCATGGGCCAACAATGAGCAGTTTTTTAAGGATTTTGCTTTAGCGGGAGGATTTATAACCGTTAGTTATGATCCCGGAAACCTGGATGGCCAGGAAAAGATGACATTATACGGGGCATTGGATGAAAGCAGTAAGATAGATATAAATAGCGCGCCTTCGGATATATTGATAACTTTATTAGAGCGTGTTGGCGGGGCCCAGACCGAGGATGCGATAGATATAGCCAGGTCAATCATTGACTGGAGGGATACGGATGTTGCTTTATCTGTCGGCGGGGCAGAGGATGAATATTACCAGGGGTTGTCTTCCCCTTATAAGTGTAAAAATAGAAAATTTCAAATCCCGCAGGAGCTATTGCTGGTGAAGGGCTTGACCCCCGAGATCTTCTCTGCGATTAAGGGGATTATTACTGTTTATGGCACAGAAAGGGTCAATGTTAATACCGCCAGTTTCTCCTGCTTATACGCCTTAGGCTTAAACCCAGGCATCTGTGAGCGGATAATTAAATTCCGCCAGGGCAGTGATGAGCTTAGCGGTACCGAGGATGATTATATTTTTAAATCCCCCATAGAACTAATGAATATAGGATCTTTATTTACCGAAGAGGCCACCCAGATAAACAGCCTTATCTCCAGAAACCTGCTTACGGTAAGATCGGATATTTTCCGGGTGAGCTCCCTGGGGCTGCTTAAGAATGAAAGAGGGCTGCGTTCAAGAGAGATTGTCTGCGTATTAAAACGCCAGATAAATAAAGGCGCTAAAATATTATATTGGCATGAAAATTGATTTAACCAACTTATTGCAAAAACAAGAGAAGGTAATAACCGTTTTCCAGATAGATAATAACTGGTTAAGGTTAATCCAGGTAAAGGAGTTTAAGCGGGAGAAGAAGGTTTCCATGATCAAGGCCGTGGAGGTTGCCTCTTTATCCGACGAAGATATCACGCTTAAGATTTCTAAGCTGGCTGCCGAGTTAAAGATAAATTCGCGTTATCTTATCCTGTCCATACCCCGGCATATGACAACTACCAGGAATCTTGACCTGCCCTCCGCCAACCCGGTTGAGATAAAAGACATGATTGAGCTGCAGATCGGCAAGCAAACCCCCTATGCCAGCGATGAGGTAATCAAGGACTATCAGATTTTAGGCAGTAACGCCGACGGATACAGCAGAGTGCTTTTGGTTATTGTGCATCGGGATATAGTGGGAAGGTATTTTAAGATATTGGAATCAGCCGGGCTTAAGGTGCAAAAAGTGAGTTTTAGCTCCGAGGGTTTATTAAACTGGAGGAGCCTGGTTTACCGGGAAAAGATCGCTCCGGAAAAAGTGCATATATTGATTGATGTTGATTATGACGCAAGCGATTTTGAGGTTGTGCTTGATAATAAGCTGGTTTTTGGCAGGAGCATCTCCCTGGGTTTCTCCCAACTACCCGGCCAAATCGAGCAGTGGCAGAAGAAATTTGTTGAAGAGATAAACCATTCAATTTACGCTTATCAGAATGAAATCATAGGCAAAGAGATCGAAAAGATTATTATCAGCCGGCCGAGGTTACTCGGCGACAGCCTGGATAGGGCTGTTTTGGAAAAAGAGCTTGGCTCATCCGTAGAAATTATAGACCAGTTTAAGGATATCCCCCTTACCGAAGAAGGCTCAAATTCTTATAATAACCTGATCAGGACAGACTTATCATTTGCCGGGTTAATCGGCCTGGGGTTACCGGCCGGTGAGCATAAGATTGATCTTATACCCCAGGAGCATTTGATAGGCAAGGCGGTAAAAGAAAAAGGAAAAGATTTATACCTTATGGGCATGCTTTTGGTATTTATCTTAGTTGCTGTTTCCGGGGTTTTCTTGGGAAGGATGTATAATAAAGAGCGCTACCTGGGGCAGTTAAAACAGCAGCTCGACAAGATCCAGAATAAGACCAAAGAATTAAATAGCATGGTGCGGGGCATAGAAACAATAAAGGACCGGGTTTATACAAGAGGCGTGTCGCTTAACCTTTTTTATGAGGTACACCGGGTGATCTCCCCCGAGATCCATTTACTTTCGATCAGCTTTGACGGCAAAGAGAACCTTACCTTGAGGGGGGAGTCTAACGAAATGTCCGAAGTTTTTAGCTTTGTCAATAAGTTAGAAGAATCGCCGTATTTTCAGAACGTTAAATCAAAGTATGCCACCAAGCGTAAGGTGGGGGATAAAGAACTTACGGATTTTGAGATCTCCTGCCCTTTGCAGGATAAATATAGGGTTGTGGATAAACACAAGCTATAAATAAAAATGGAATTCCTATCCAGGTTATCTAAAAAAGAAAAACGCCTGTTTTATATCACGGTAGCGGTAGTGACTATTGTTTTCCTTGAAAGGGTGGTATTCAGGCCGGTTATAAACAAGCTGGAAAACTTCAACGGAAAAATCTCTGTAGAGGAAAAGAAGCTGGAAAAATCAATGCTCATCCTGACGCAGGAGCAGGCCATAACCAGTGAATACAAGAAGTTTGCAGAAAACATAAAACAAACTCAATCTGACGAAGAGACAATCGCTATACTGCTTAGCTATATAGAGAAGATGGCAAATAGTGTTTCTGTTTTTATCCTGGATATGAAGCCTGCTCCGGTAGAGAAGGCCGAGTTTTATAAGAAATATTCCGTTAAGATTGAAGCCGAGGCAAAGATCAGCAACTTGACTGACTTTATTTATCAGCTGGAGAATTCTCCGAAATTGCTCAGGGTATCGGATTTCCGCCTGACCCCCCAGAAAAAAGAAACTATTTTGAAAATAAATATGACCGTCACCGAGGTTTTAATCAACTGAGAAGCCGCAGGCCTCATCCTATCCAATGAAAGTATTAACTCAGTTTGAGAATAAACCGTGTTTATTCTCTCGCCCTAAGTTTATCATATCCTGTTTTGACCCATCCTTGTTAACCTACAGCTTTCAGGATATGGAGCGGGCGCTCTCTGACGGGTATCATTTAGCAGGTTTTTTGTCTTATGAAGCAGGCTATTGTTTTGAAAAAAGATTAGCCAGGCGCGCTTTTTATGATTTTCCTTTGCTTTATTTTGGGGCGTATAAAGGGGTAAGTAATGACAGGGCTGAATTACCAGGCTTGCCTCTTGCGCAACTTCCGGAAAATATCCGTTTGAATACCAGCCGGGATGAATATTCCCTGAATATAAATACTATCCGTGATTATATCGCTAAAGGGGATGTTTATCAGATTACTTATTGCATAAAATTATTGTTTGAATACCGCGGTTGCGCGTTTTCTCTTTACAGGCGGCTCTTAAAAGAGCAGCCGGTGCCGTATCCGGCCTATATTGAAACAGATAAGTTTCACATCCTTTCTTTATCTCCGGAGCTGTTTATTAAAAAGGAATCCACGCATATGGTAACTAAGCCTATGAAAGGCACCTGGCCGAGGGGCCAGGGCGCGTTTTCTGATTTCCTTTCTCCCTTTCGCCTAAAGTATGATTCAAAAAACCGGGCGGAAAATGTGATGATTGCCGATCTCTTAAGGAATGATTTGGGCAGGCTGGGGCTTAATATTAAAGCGCCTACTTTATTTGAGGTGGCCAGGTATAAGACCCTTTGCCAGATGACTTCTACTGTAACCGCCAAGGTGGATAAGGATATATCCGTTGATAAACTGTTTTCTTCGCTTTTTCCTTCAGGTTCGGTTAGCGGAGCGCCGAAAATCCGCGCCATGGAGATAATCGACCAGATAGAGAAAGAAGAGCGTAAGATTTACACCGGCGCTATAGGTTATATAACTCCTGGAAAAGATATGTTTTTTAATATCCCTATCCGTACGCTTTTAATTCAAGGGGTTCAAGGACAGATGGGCATAGGCGGCGGGATAGTTTGGGATTCAACGCCTTCCGGAGAATGGAATGAGGGGCTGCTGAAAGCGAGGTTCCTTACCGACCTGGCAAATAAAGGGGACGTTTCTATTTTTCACCAAGCTTAACTTTGGAAAAATAGAAACGTCCCCTTTATTATAAAAAAAGATTAGCTTTGAGGCGCAAGAAGAAGTATAATTTATAAAAAGAGAATAATGATTTCCTAACCCATGACTGTAAAAACATCTAAAGACCAGCGCTTACTTACTTTTATAGAGAAAAACCACGATGGCATAGTAATTGTGGATAAATCCGGCCTTGTGCTTTTTGTCAATTTCGCAGCAGCCAGGCTTTTTAACCGTAAGAAGAAAGAGTTATGCGGTAAGCCATTCGCATTCCCTTTACCCGGAGATAAGGCGGTTGAAATCAATATCCCGGGCATAAACCAGGAATTCAGTATAGCTCAAATGCAGCAGATGCCTATAGAGTGGCAGGCCAGGCAGGCCTTTGCTTTATTGATACATGATATTTCTGAGCTTAAGAAAACAGAGATGCTCAAAAGCGCCATGGATGAGCGCAGGCGTATTGATAGGATAAAAAATGAATTTATCTCCAATGTTTCCCATGAGCTGCGCACCCCGCTTACTTCGGTAAGAGAAGGGATAAGCCAGATATTAGAAGGTTTCCTGGGCAAGACCACGCAAAAACAGAAAGAATTCCTGTCGATGTGCCTTGAGGATATTGACCGCCTCTCCAGGATTATTGACGGGCTCCTGGATATCTCAAGGATTGAATCCGGCAAGATTATTTTGAAAAAAGAGACACTGGATATCGTGGATTTAGCCAGAAGCACGGTATCTTCTCTCTCCGTTAAGATAAAGAATAAAGGGCTGGAATTGATAGAGGAGTATCCTAAAGAAAAAACAGAAATTTATGTGGATAAAGACAGGATTATCGAGGTGTTTATCAACCTGTTGGGTAACGCGATTAAATTTACCGAGAAAGGGCATATCGGCATCTCCATAAAAAATAAGGCCAAGTTGGTGGAGTGTTGTGTAACAGATACCGGCAGGGGAATAGCTAAAAAGGACCTGCCCAGGGTCTTTAGCAGATTCCAGCAGTTTGGCCGCGTTTTTGGCCCGGGAGAAAAAGGCACCGGCCTGGGTCTCTCTATTGTTAAAAGCATAATTGAATTGCATAAAGGCCAGATCCGGGTAGAGAGCAAATTAAATAAAGGGAGCAAATTTATCTTTACTTTGTTTAAATACACCTCCAGGGAGTTGTTCAGGCAGTATATAGTTGATGGCTTAAGAGAGGCAGTGCATAATGATGAGCCGCTTTCTATTTTTGTATTCTATATCGAGGATTTTGAACTGGTTAAAAAAGAGTTTGATAGTAAAAAGATTGCCGGGTTAATGAATAAATTCTATGAAATAGTGGGAGGGCATCTGCGCCGCCAGGCTGACCTGGCGGTCAAGGATGACCGTGCGATTCTATTGGTACTTCCGGTTACCAAAAATGAATATATTGAAAGTATCCAGATGAGGTTGACTCAGGCACTTGAAGAATATCTGTCCAAGGAAGGATTGGATAAAAAAATAAGGATAGGGGCTAAGACAGCGGGCTTTCCCAGGGATGGCTCCAGCGCCGATGGATTATTTGACAAAATAAAAGACGCGATTAGTTAGGTAGGAGGGATAGGATGGCTAAAAAGATATTATTGGTTGATGATGAGCCCCATATAATTACGATGCTGGAAAACAGGATGAAGCACGCAGGCTATGAGGTAATTACCGCCTGCGATGGCCAGGATGCCCTTACAAAGGCCCAGAAGGAAAAACCCGATCTCATTATATTAGACCTGATGCTTCCTAAATTAGACGGCTATAAAGTATGCCGGATGCTTAAATTCGATGAGAAATATAAACATATCCCCATAATCATGCTTTCTGCCCGGGCGCAGGAGGCTGATAAGAAGATGGGGGAGACGGTGGGCGCAGACGGTTTTGTTACCAAACCTTTTGAGCCGCAGGTATTATTAGGCAAAATAAAGGACCTTTTGAAACAGTGAATAAGCCCGCCTTGACAATAAATCTTTTTGTGACCCAGCAGATGTGCGGCTGTGACGGCTACACTGATTGCTGTGCCGCTCCCGGACAAAGCAAGAAAGAAATAGCCAAATTGGCAGGGGTGTTAAAGAAGATCACGCAGGTTAAGCCTAAAATAAATGAAATCAGGGATATAAGGGTTATGGAAGAGTTCCCCAAGGCGAGAGCCTTGTTTAAAAAGTATGGCTATAATTGCCTTCCTATAGTAATGGTCGGCAAGCAGGTTGCGGCATATGGCATACCGGATGAAGAGTTTATCATTAATTCTATAAGGAAGATCAAGCCAAGGTGAATAGGTTTCGCAATGCCTTATTGTTGTTTTTGCTGGGGTTATTTTTTATCAGCCAACCCTCTCCTGCGCAGAATTTAAAGCAGGACCAGCCTCTAGATCAGCCCGGTTTTGATAAACCGATAAATATCAGTTTTGCCGCAGGCCTAAACAGTTCTATTAACCAGGCCATAAATGAGTTTAAAAAGATGCACCCTAAAGCAAGTTTTATCAGGGAATCCGGCGGTACCCTGCTTTTGATACGCAAGATAACCGAGTTAAATCAGCTGCCGGATGTGATTTTTGTCGCAGATAGCTTAGCGATCAAAAACAGGCTGATACCCGAATACGCGGATTGGTATATTAAATTTTACGAGGACCGCATAGTGCTTGCTTATTCTGAGAGGAGTAAATATACCAATGAGATAAACAACCGTAACTGGTATCGTATCCTGCTGCGTAAAGATGTGCGTTATGGTTATGCTAATCCTAATCTTGCCCCCATAGGTTACCGCACACTGATGAGTTGGCAGCTGGCAGATCTGTATTATAATGAAAAAATCGAAGATCAGAGTATTTATGATAGCTTGAAAAGCTCCTGTCCTAAAGAAAGTATCCTGCCGGATGTTGCCGAGCTGCTTAATTTACTTGAATCCCTTTTTTTGGATTACGCCTTTGTTTATGAATCTACGGCTAAGCAGCATAACTTGAAGTATATCCAGTTACCTAAAGAGATTGATCTGGGAAGCGATGAACTCAGTGAATTTTACAAGCAGGCAAAGGTAGAAATATCTTCCAGTAAGAAGGCGCAAAAAGAGATTCTTTCTGGTTCGCCGATCACCTTTGGCCTGACTATCCTTAAGGGTGCTGCGAATTCCAAAGGGGCAATAGAATTTGTTAAATTTTTTCTTGGGCCGGCAGGCCGCAAGATCCTTGACGCTAATTATCAGACGATGCTGAATCCTCCTCTGGCGTATAATCCCCAAAATATTCCGAAGGAGCTCGAACAATTTGTGCTGCTTGAGGATATTGCCAAGTAAATGATATACCTATTCCTTTCCATTCTTCTTTTATGCCTGCATTTTGTATTCTTTGCCTTATTTGTTGACCCGGGGACAAACGCGGTTATCCTGGCAGCGAATTTCCTTTTTGCCTTTAACGGCATCAAGGTTTACCGTAAAGAGAGCCTGAATAAATTCATACTCTATCTTTTCGGCTATCTCTTGCTTTTTGTATTCGTATTTATATTATCCAAAGCAAACCTCTTATTCGCTATTTTTGTCATTCTCTACAGCGCTATTTTTAATATCCCCCATCTTTTGCCTTATTTACTAATCTTGATTTTTTCTGTGGTTTTTGTCACTCCTTACTGGCTGCAGGTTTTTATTTTGTTTGGCGCTTTTTATCTTTTTGCCAATAGTATCTATAAAAGAACCTATTCCCGGTTTTTTGTTGTTTTATTCAGCATCGGATTTATCTCTATAATCTTAATTATTTTTCCTATTCTTTATATTTTTCTGCAGGTAACCCCGCAAAGCCTCTTATCGGCTTTTAAAAACAATGAATTCCAGCAGGCATTGCTTAATAGTTTAATTACCTCAGGCATAAGCACCCTGATAATCTTAATTTTTGGGGTGCCTTTCGCTTATGTTATGGCGCGTAAAAACTTTACCGGTAAGGGGTTTTTGGATAACTTGATTAATCTACCTATCCTTATACCGCAGACGGTAGTGGGGATAGCGCTTTTAGTGGTATTAGGCCCTAAATCTCCCGTGGGAGAATTTATGTTTAAGAACTGCCGTCTGGCTATCGCCAATGGGTATTTAGGGATAATTGCTGCCCAAATCTTTGTGAGTTCGCCGTTTCTTATCCGCAGCGCGATAAATGCCTTTGAGGGTATTGACCAGAGATTAGAGGATGCCAGCCGTACTCTAGGCGCCTCAGAATTAAGCACTTTTATGCGTATTTCCCTGCCGCTGGCAGGAGGGGGGATCTTTAGCGGCTGTATTCTTGCCTTGGCCAGGGCTTTAAGCGAGGTGGGCAGCCTTATGGTTATTGCCTATCATCCTATGACCGCGCCGATATACATATACGATCAATTTATTCAATATGGTTTAAGTGAGATCCAGCCCATGGCGGTTTTATTGGTAATCTCCTGCTTGTGGGCCTTTATCGGCCTGCATTGGCTGCGCCATCAGCTGGTAAAAAAGGCAAAATAAGATATGTTTTTTAAAATCAGCGGGCTTAATAAAAATTGGGATGGGTTTAGTTTAAGGGATATCTCTCTTGAGATAGAGGAGGGAGAGTATTTTGCCCTTTTAGGCCCATGCGGGGCAGGAAAGACCTTATTGCTTAACGCCATTGCCGGATTATACCGGCCTGATTCAGGGGCTATCCTTATGCATGGCAGAAAGATAACTTACTTGCCTGCGGAAAAGAGGAATATCGGATATCTTTTCCAGAAGGACGCGCTTTTTCCCCACTTAAGCGTTAAGGAAAATATCTATTATGGATTGAAATACCATGCCCCGGATAAAAAATATTTGGATACGGTTTTCCAATTATTGGGTATCGCGGACCTGTTGGGCCGCCGGGATACGGTTAATTTGAGCGGAGGAGAGGCGCGTAAAGTAGCATTGGCCAGGTCCCTGGCGGTCCACCCGCGCTTATTATTGCTTGATGAGCCGTTGTCTTTTTTGGATCCCTTAAGCCGGGCCAAGGTAATGCAAAGCCTCAAGTCTTTAAATAAACAAATTGGTATTTCTATAATCCATGTAACTCATGATGTACAGGAGATAAAAGGTATCGCTAAAAATATGGCAGTTTTATTTGACGGCGCAATCGCGCAAGCCGGTTCAGTAGAAAAACTGCTCAGCGAACCGCTGGATTTATTAAAAGAAAGATTCTGGGGTAATGATCATGTTTGAGAGCTTAAACTGGAAATTAGTGGAGCGGCCGATTTTGCCTATCGCTAATACCTATCTGGATGCCTTTGTGTTCCTGGTTTTTTTTATTTTGTTATTTTCGGCGGGCATTGCTTTAAAAGATAAGCGCGGGATAGGTTTGAGGCCGTTTATACAGCTAGCGGCCTTTGTTTTCTTTATTTTTATCGTGCATAGGTGTTTTTGCGCTCTTCGCGGGACGATATTCAGCTTTCAGGATATCGGCAAGAATGATCTGAATGTTTTTAACGGCCTTTTTATTTTTGTGCCTTTAATCGCCTTTACGCTCATGTTCGGCCGCGTATTTTGCGGCTGGCTATGCCCGTTAGGTTTTATGCAGGAGGCTTTTTTCAGGGTTCCTTTTATAAAAAAGAACATGCTTGACCCATCCCCGAAGCTAAGGCGGATAAGGTTGTTGTTATCAATAGCCTTATTTTTAGCGGCAATATTTTTACTGTTTAAATTTAAGCCAAAAACATTCTTCTTCGTCCAGAATATCGCGGCTTTTTGGGGCTTAGTTACCGTAATCCTGGCCGGTTTGTTTGTCTTAAATCCTGGCGCCGATATCAAGCTAAAAAGGCTGCGCTATTTACTGCTTTTTGCCTGGCTTATTATTATATCCCTGGGTATTTTTGTCACCGACCCGTGGTGCGCTTTATATGGCAATGAGATTGATTATTCTTCACTGGTTGCCTTGTTTGCGGTATTGGTTTCGGCTGCGATTGCCTCAATGGCCTGGTGCAGGTATTTATGCCCGTTAGGCTCAGTTTTAAGCCTGATTATGAAATTCGCGCGGGTTAATATTAAAAGAAAGAAGGATTCGGTTATTTCAAGCCGGCAGGCCAGCCAAATTTGCTATGTTCAGGCGTTAAGTGAAAAGGGGCTTGATAAAAGTTCATGTTTATTCTGCAAGAGGTGTGTTGAGGCGGGCGCTTCGGATATAGAGGAATTATAAGGTGGTTAGTTTTGTGAAAAAGTTAATCAGCGTACTGATTTTTGTTTTTATATCTTTAAACGTTAAGGCATACTCTGATGATTGGCCGGGTTTTCAGCGCGATTCAGCGCACAGCGGGAATTCATCAGTAAATTTTGCGGATAAAAATATATCTCTCCTCTGGGCATTTTCTCCTACCGGGCGCACCTGGAACTATAAGAGCGGTTCCAGTGTCTGGTCAAGCTCAGCCTGCATCGTCGAAGTAAAGGGAAGGAGTATAATATATGCGGGTTTTTATAACAATAATTTTTATGCGGTCAGCGCAAAAGACGGCCAGCCTCTCTGGCGTTTTATCGGCGGCAACAGGTTTAACCAGTCGCCGGTTTTTAGCGAAATCAGCAATAGGCCGATGGTATTTACCGCTTGTTCCGACAGGAGTATTTATGCCCTGGATGCGCTTAGCGGAGAGAAAATCTGGAGCTATGAAACATTGCCCTGGTCATATATGTTATCCGAGGCTGTCCCCTCTTCGCCGCTAATTATCCATGCAGATAAGTTGTCTTTGTTGGCTTGCGCGGTATGGAACTCCAGCCAGATGCCGTTTAATAGTTTCCAAAAGGGGCAGCTGTATGTGTTAAACGCGGCTACCGGAGAAAAATTATATAGCGTGGTTTTGTCTTCTACCCCGCTGAACTCCCCTTGCCTTGGCAGTATAAAAGGCGCTCCGGCAATATTTATCTCTTCAAATGGCGGCAATCTTTTTGCTTTAAACGCTATGGATGGCAAGGTTATCTGGCAGCTTACCCTTGATTCCGGATTGTTTTCTTCGCCGTCAATATTACAGGATGAGCAGGGCGGCCGTATTTTTATCGGCAGCCGCTTTGGCAATCTATATTGCCTGGATGCCGAAACAGGCAAAACGATTTGGACGAAAAAGGCAGGCCACGCTATTGACTCTACTGCTGCTATCGGCAGTATAGGCGGCAAGGCTTATGTTTATATAGGTTCTTATGACAGGAATATCTATTGTTTTGACGCCTTAACCGGAGACAAGATTTGGAATTATAAGACAGGGGATTATGCGGTATCCTCCTGCGCATTGGCGAAGGTCTCAGAAAAAACAGTAGTCTTCGCGCATTCTCTGGACAATAAGCTGTATTGCCTTGATGGATTAACCGGTTCAGCTGTCTGGAGTTTTGATTTAGGAAAGCTTATCTGGGCATATAATACGCGCGGGGATACTATCTGGTCCTCTCCGGCTGTGGGAATGGCAGGGGATAAGCCGATCCTTGTTTTTCCCTGTTATGACAGTAAATTATATGCATTTTCTACCATAACGCAATAGGAGGCAATTGAAATGAAGGGTTTAATAAAGCGCTTGGTTAACAGGGGCTATATTCAGGATTTTTGCGGTGAATCATTAGGGACCTTTATTCTTGTGTTTTTTGGCTGCGGTTCAGTGGCTGTATCCGTACTATTCTCAGCTTTTCAAGGGCTCTTCCAGATTGCCGCGGTTTGGGGCATTGGTGTTACTCTAGCAATTTACGCCAGCCGCGGGCTCTCCTGCGCGCATCTTAATCCGGCGGTGAGTATTGCTTTTGTATGCGCTAAAAGAATGCCTGCAAGAAAACTGCCTGTCTATCTTATCGCACAATTCATAGGAGCTTTTATTGCCGGATTATTGCTTTATTTGATCTTTTCAGGTTCTATAGTGAAATTTGAATTAGCCAATAATGTTATACGCGGCTCTTTTGAATCAGTGCGCACAGCGATGATATTTGGGGAATATTTTCCCAATCCAGCGATAGGAGAGGCAGTAATTTCTCTTTCCTGTCTTAACGCATTTATCGCTGAGGGCCTGGGCACATTTTTACTTGTATTCCTTATATTCTTTATAACGGAGGGGTGTAACCTGGGCCGGCCTGATTCCTCAATTGCCCCGGTTTTTATAGGAGGCTCGGTTGCAGGCATAATTAGCATCATTGCCCCTTTGACCCAGGCAGGATTAAATCCGGCAAGGGATTTTGGCCCAAGGCTAGTGGCTTATTTAACCGGTTGGGGGCAAATCGCTATTCCCGGGCCAAAAGGCGGATTTCTCTTTGTGTATATACTTGCTCCGGTTTTAGGCGGCATTCTTGCTGCTATTATTTTCACCAAAATTATACAGCCTTTAATGGAAAGCAAAGTTCTTTGCGGAAAAGGTTGCCATGAAAGAAATTAAATTCATACGTTCGCGGCCAGGATCAAGCCGCTCAGTATCAACCTCATACAAACCCAGGCTGGGTAAGCGTAGGTTGATCCTTGTGGGCGGCTTCTTGGGAGCTGGCAAGACCACTGCGCTTTGCCGGTTGGCAAAATATTTCACGGATAAAGGCTTGCGGGTTGGTTTGATCACCAATGACCAGGCGAATAACCTTGTGGATACGCATTCAGTAAAGGTAGAGGGCTTTAACGTGGAAGAAATCCCCGGGGGCTGTTTCTGTTGTAAGTTCAATGATTTGGTGGAAGCGGCGGATAGGCTAGCCGGCAAGGTCAAGCCTGATGTAATTCTGGCAGAGCCGGTGGGCAGCTGCACAGACTTAGTGGCAACCGTAATCAGGCCTCTAAAATTTTACCATAAGGATAGTTATGCGATCTCTCCCTATGCGGTATTATTAGATCCCAAGCGCGCCAAAGATATAATTATCTCCGGTAAGTTTAGCGGTTTTTCCGGCAATGTTGCTTATATTTTTAAGAAACAACTGGAAGAATCGGATATTATCGCTTTGAATAAAACAGATACGCTTAAGCCCGGACAGGAAGCAGTCATGTTGAAAGCGCTGAAGAAGCAATTCCCTAAATCCAAGATAATAGGGGTTTCTTCCCGTACAGGCAAGGGGTTTGATCATTGGATAAAGTTAATGCAATCCATGAAAAGCGGCAGGAATATTTTAGAAGTTGATTATGATGTTTACGCAAAGGGCGAAGCAGAGCTTGGCTGGTTAAATTCCATAGCTGAGCTTACCGCAAAGGCGCCTTTTTCAACCGAGAAATTCCTTAAGGCGCTAACAGAGGAGATAAAAATTTTGCTTAATAAAATTCCCGCGGAAATAGCGCATTTAAAATTAGCGCTTTCAACCAGCATGGGAAATTCATCGATCCATCTTACGCGTAGTTCTAAAGGGCCTGAGTTTTTCAAGAAAGAATCCGGCAGCTCAACCCGGGCCCGGCTGATCGTTAATGCCAGGGTGCACACAGACCCTAAGTTATTATCTGAACTAGTTACGGGCGCGTTAAATGAATTGTGCAAGAAAGAGGGGGTAGGGCTAAGGATTAAATCAAGGCAGTATTTCCGTCCGGGCCGGCCTGTTCCCGTACATCGCATTGCATAAATCTTTTTAAGTAGCTTGTTATTTATGCAATTTTGTTGTAATTATTATAAGTGAGTGTTACTATAGCACGGGGATCAAAATGAAAATAAAGATTATAGGCAGATGGCTTGATGACAGGCCCTTAAGATGCGATGCCTGCCTGGAATTAGAAAGGCTGGTCCGTTTGGCCCTTATTGAGTTAGGTAGAGGCGAGATCCCTATTGAACAATGCATTTCAGAAGAGGAATATAAGTCTTATGGGGTAGTGGTAACCCCGATTTTAATTATTAACGGTGTGGCCAGAATATCCGGAAAGGTCCCGCCAAAGGAGATGCTCAAGGAATTTTTAAAATTTGAGATAGAAAAGGAGAAGAAGATATGAATCGTCGATTATCTGGTGTAAATAAATTAGTAGGTTTTTTTATGGTTTTGTCCTTATTGGCAGGCATAGCCGGATGCGGGAATATGAAATTTAAGAAAGAGAAGTCCTTGAGTATTTCTGTCCCCTGCAGTATCTTCGCGGCTTTCTGCGAGATACTTGACGCGTATAAAAAAGATAATCCCGGAGTAAAGGTAAGTTTTGATACCGGCAATACCATAGTCCTGATGCGCAAGATTCTTAATAAAGGTGCCCGGCCGGATGTTTATATAGCGACAGGCCCGTTAGAAATTGCCCCGCTGGTAGAAAAAGGGCTTATAGATATCAAGACCAGAATCGTACTTACCTTTGATTCTATTATTTTGGCTACTCCGGCTTCTAACCCAAAGAAGATCCGGGAGATCTCTGATTTGGCGCGCAAAGACGTAACTTCTATCGCTATCCCTGACCCATCAACAAATTCTTCCGGCAGATTCGCGGTAGAGGCATTAAGCCAGCTGGGTATCTGGAATAAAATCAGCAGCAAGGTGATTTTTACTGAATTCGGCCGCCATACCAGGAATTATATTGTGGAGGGTAAGATTGACGCCGGCATACTTTATAAATCCTGTTTATACGAGGATCTTAAGGCTTACGATGAGGTAATCGCGCCAAAAGATATACTGGTAATAAAAGACATTCTAAAAGAAACCAACAGCCAGATTCCTTCTTATATAGCTATATTAAAGGCATCAAGGAATAAGGTTTTAGCGCAGGAGTTCATAAATTATATGACCTCTCCAAAGGCCATAGCAATATTGAAGAAATGGGAAGGTAAGGAGGCAATGAATAAGTAATTGCAGCTGGGAAGGTTTTTATGCATAATTTATCCGAATTAGTCGATATCTTTAAATGCTGTATTTTTAACTGGGGCGCGGTAACTGCCATTATTCCGGCCTTTATCATTGCCGGGGCGATTATCGCTTTTGTGCCCAGCGTTTCTATCGGCAGGTATTTAGGCGCAGGCGCAAAAAGATACATCGCTTATCCTGCCGCAGCCATTGCTGGAGCAATCTTACCTGCCTGTTCCTGTAATATCGTGCCGCTTTTTGCCAGTATCCTTAACCGCGGTTCAGGCATAGGCCCTGCCTTTACTTTTCTTTACGCCGGTCCGGCGATAAATTTAATCTCTTTGGTATTAACATTTAAAGTCATTGGCCCGGTCTTAGGCCTCTGGAGGTTAATAGGGGTGTTATCAATTTCTATACTCCTGGGCCTGATGATGGAGTTTTTATTTTCCTCCAGGTTAAAAACACCGAAAAGTCAGGAGCCGCAAAATCCGCTGAATCTGGAGGCGGTAAAAACAGAAAAACCACGTTTATTCCTGTTGTTTGGCTTACTTTTTATGATTCTTATCGTAGGTTCTTCATTGGTTACTCCTGCCGGTACCCTGCCCTTAGATAAAACACAAATATTCTTAAGGAGCGGGATTTTTTCTTTCCTGGTAATTTCACTTTTTGTTTTGGCTATTGTTAAGTTTAAGAAGGTGGAGCTCCTTGATTGGCTAAAACAGACATTCAGGCTTATTAAAACCATTGTCCCCATATTTCTTATTTCCATATTAATCATCGCGCTGGTTGCTAAATATATTGATATCCGTTGGATGCACAACCTATTTTCAGCGCAAAAAGATGTTTTGGGCAACCGTTTATTTATTCCTACCCTAAGGTCAACTTTCTCCGCGACAATTTTCGGGGAGTTTATGTATTTCCCGATACTTTCCGAGATTGCCTTTACTAAAGCGTTCTTAAAGTTAGGGATGGATGTCGGCCCGGCCCTGGCAATACTTTTGGCTGGAGCAGGTACCAGCCTGCCCGGGTTTATTTTAATTTCCCGATTTGTGAGCTGGAAAAAGGTAGTTACATATTTTTTGATCGCATTATTATTAGAGGTGGTTTTTGCTACCTCGGTTTCTATGGCGATAGGGGATTATATCTGCGCCTGTTTAAATTTAAAATAATTTGTGTATCGTATAAGGAGGAAACAATGAAAAAGAATTTATCGCTGGTATTTATCCTCACGGTATTTTTGGCCTTTTTAATAAGCATGGCTTATTTCGGCCAGAGGGTTGGGCGCAAAAACCGTACTCCGCTTAGTATTTATGTCCCATGCGGGATGACCCTGCCGTTTAAGGAGCTGGGCATGGCATTTGAAGGGGCACACCGCAATATCAAGGTAGAGGCGACTTTTGATAATACCGTTATTCTGACCAAGTTTATCCTGAAGAAAGAAAAGAGGCCGGATATATTTATTTCTCCCGGAGAAAAAGAGATCGCCTTACTGGCTCAGGAGGGCTTGCTGGATAAGGATTCTATTAAAGCATTCGGCAGATATGAGCTTATCCTGATTGCGCCTGCGGGTTCAAAAGTAAACAGCCTTGAGGATTTATTTAAGAATTCGGTGAAGATCATCGTTATTGCCAATCCTGATTATAATTCTGTCGGGGAGTATGCTGTTATGGCGCTAAAGAAACTGGGGTATTGGGATAAATTACAAAAGACGAAATCCGTAATGCTTACTAATACGCCTATTGAAGCGCTTTCGTTTATCGCGGCCAAGAAAGCCGATGCCGGGATACATTATAATGTTTGCCCTTTTGAGACGGATTCAAGCAAGGTTACGCAGGGGGCAATAAAGGTTGTTACCCAGCTGCCTGCCGATAGCTATCCGCAGATCCATAACTATGTCGGAATATTAAATGGATCAAAAAATAATAAAATCAGCCAAAGCTTTATTGATTTTATGCTTTCTCCAAAGGGGCAGGAAATATTATCCAAGTATGGCCTGGCAGGCAATGTTGAAAAGGCCAATCAACCTGTTTCCGGCCAGGTTGAAGCAAAAGTCCTGATTCAGGCGTATTTTCCCTTCAATGAGGAGCATCTTTATATCAAGGATTACCTACTGAGCCTGCCGCAGAAGTTCAACGGCCTGGTGAAAGTTGAATGTATTGATTTTCGCAGTGATGAAGGTTATGTGCTTTGGCGTAAAACCGGGCTTTCCTGCGGGGGGATCTTAATAAACGGAAAAAATAAGTTCTCCATAAGCAAAGATGGGCAGGAGAAGGAGATCGAGTTTTTAAAGAAAATAGACCTGTTTTGGACCAAGGATGAGCTTGAGGAAGCGGTCAAGCAAGAGTTAAATAAATAGGAAAATAAAGGGGACGTTTCTATTTTTCCAAAGTTAAACTTGGTGAAAAATAGAAACGTCCCCTGATTTATTTATGTTTGACAACTTCGGTTAAAGTGGTACAATAAAACAAAGATTAGGGAATTATTTAGTTTGGGCCGCAAAGAGAGGGCAACTAACCTTTGCGGCCTTTTTGGTTGTTTGGCGTCATTTAGGGGGTGTATTATTAAAAAGGTAAAGACTTCACTTAAAGGCAGAAAGTGCAAATATCTGCATTGTAAGCATATATTAAGTATTTATAACCATGAGGATTATTGCCATATCCATCTTGGCCTTTTGGCTTATGGTGATAAAGTTAAGGCAGGTAAGGTATCCTGATGAATAAAACGATTAGCACAAATAACTTTTTGCAGGCAGGCGAGGGTTTTTTTGGTTTAGGTATTGCCCCGAAGATCCTGGATATTTTAGCGCAGATGAAGTTTAAGATACCGACACCTATTCAGTCAAAGGCGATTCCCTTGGCCATTGAAGGCAAGGACATTGTGGGTATTGCTCAGACAGGGACCGGCAAGACGCATTCTTTTGCCATTCCTATGGTACAGCGCCTAGTGCAGAAAAAAGGCATAGGATTAGTGCTTGCACCGACCAGGGAATTGGCGATCCAGATTGATGAGGCTACCCGGGTGATTGCCCATGCCTTTGGCATGAAAACCGCCTGCCTTATTGGGGGAGCGCCTATGGATCCTCAGGTGCAGGCATTAAGAAAAGATCCTCGCGTAGTTATTGCAACTCCGGGGAGATTAATTGACCATATGTCGCAGTGGAATTTCCTTCCTGACAGCGTAATCATGCTTGTGCTTGATGAAGCAGACCGCATGTTGGATATGGGGTTTGCCCCGCAAATAGAGAAAATATTACGTTTCCTGCCTAAAGAAAGACAAACTATGCTTTTTTCGGCAACCATGCCCAAAGAGATTATGAATATCGCGGCTAAATATATGAAATTGCCTTTAAGCGTTGAGATCGCCCCTTCAGGGACGACCAGTGAAAAGGTTACCCAGGAGCTGTTTATCGTAAAAAAGGAGTCTAAAACTCAACTGCTTAAGAAGCTGTTGGCGCAATATCATGGCTCGGTACTTTTGTTTTCGCGTACCAAACATAACGCCAGAAAGATAGTTAAATCAATCAGGGATATGGGGCATTCCGCTTCAGAGATCCATTCTAACCGTTCCCTTAGCCAGCGCCGGGAGGCTTTAGAAGGCTTTAAATCCGGTAAATACAGGGTGTTGGTTGCTACTGATATCGCTTCCCGGGGCATTGATGTTACCGGGATTGAATTGGTAATTAATTATGATTTGCCGGAGGATGCGGAAAATTATGTGCATCGTATAGGCAGGACTGCTCGCGCAGGGCATAAGGGCCATGCTATTTCCTTCGCCACCCCTGATCAGGGGCATGATGTACGTGATATTGAGAAGCTGATTAAAGCTACCTTGCCCGTATCAAAACATGCCGAGCTTACTCTTGATAGGTTCAGTGAATCTAGCCAAAGCACCGGGAATTATTCCGGCCGTCCTCACGTACGTCAGTCTAACCATGGGCAGCCAAGGCATGGCCAGGCCAAAAAACCGTATAAATATCCCAAGCCAAAATTCTACCGTTAAGAATAAAGGGGACGTTTCTATTTTTCCAAAGTTAAACTTGGTGAAAAATAGAAACGTCACCTTTATTTTAAAACACTTGTCAATCAAGTAAATTTATTTATAATAATGTTATATATAAAACTATAATGTGTATTTATATTGAAAAATAGAAACGTCCCCTAATTTTAATTCTAATGAATAATCAAAAGAAAGCTGCGTTTCAACTTATCTTTATTTTTGGCCTGGTGAGCCTCTTCGGTGATATGGTCTATGAAGGGGCGCGCAGCGTCAATGGTCCATACCTTAAGACCTTAGGCGCCAATGCCGCCATAGTTGGATTGGTCGCCGGTATCGCCGAGTTCTTAGGTTATGCCATACGTTTGTTTTCAGGGTATTTTGCCGATAAGACAAAGGCATACTGGCTGTTTACTTTTCTTGGTTACGGGATGCTGGTCAGCGTGCCCTTGCTTGCTTTAACCGGTGTTTGGCAGGTGGCAGTTGTTTTTATCGTTATAGAGAGGCTGGGTAAGGCTTTGCGCAGCCCGGCAAAAGATACTATTCTTTCTCAGGCAACTAAACAGGTAGGGACAGGAATTGGCTTTGCCATAGCTGAGGTACTTGATCAGATCGGCGCGATTGTTGGGCCGCTTATTTTTACTGTAATTTTCATACTTTTAGGAAAAGGGGACAGGTCCCTGTCAGATTATCAATATGGGTATTCGTTGCTCTGGGTTCCATTGATCCTGGTTATGCTTTGTATCTTCTTTGCATATCGGCGCCTGCCTAATCCGGAAACATTAGAGGTTTCCGTAACTAAACCTCAGGAAACAGATAAACTAAGCAAGGTTTTCTGGATTTATACTGTTTTTACCTTTATTACCACCCTGGGTTTTGCTAATTTTGCTTTAGTGGGGTATCACTTTAAAGCTATGCATGTTTTAAGTGATGCGCAGATTCCTTTGTTTTATGCTTTAGCTATGGGGGTTGATGCGTTAGCCGCTTTAATTATCGGCAAGACATATGATATTTTTAAGTCCAGGCGCAGTAATGAAAAGGCCGGCTTGATTACCTTGATTGCTATCCCGGTACTCTCTTTATTTATACCCGTATTTGTTTTTTCGGCAAATTTCTCATTTGCCTTAACCGGCGCAATTATCTGGGGGATTGTTATGGGGGCGCATGAAACAGTGATGAAATCCGCGATTGCCGACCTTACTCCGTTAAAGAAGAGGGGGACAGGTTACGGAATATTTAATACCGCTTATGGCCTGGCGATTTTTATCGGCAGCGCGCTCACCGGCCTGCTTTATGAATATTCCATATCTGCAGTCATAATCATAAGTGTTGTTGTTGAATTGGCGGCTATCCCGGTATTCTTCATTCTGCGCAAAAAGGCATTAGAATAATATGCATATACCAGATGGGTATTTAGGCCCGGGGACATGCGGGTTATTTTATTTAATTATGCTTCCGATATGGACAGCTGCCTCGCGTATTGTTAAGAAAACCCTTAATGCCAGGCAGGTTCCCCTGTTGGGGATAGGAGCGGCATTCAGCTTTGTGATTATGATGTTCAATGTCCCTATACCCGGTGGCACTACCGGCCATGCGGTGGGCGGAGTGCTTGTGGCAATACTTCTTGGGCCATGGGCGGCTTGTATCGCAATTACGGTAGCGCTTGTAATCCAGGCGCTATTATTTGGGGATGGCGGCATTACCGCGATAGGAGCGAATTGTTTTAATATGGCGTTTATACTTCCTTTTTGCGGGTATTATATTTATAAAGCAATTAGTTATAAATCTCCCGTAGATTCAAAGCGAAGGGTAATTGCCGCAGGAATCGCCGGTTATGTAGCGCTTAATATCGCAGCAGCTGTTACCGGTTTTATGTTTGGTATTCAACCTTTGCTGTATAAAACCGCAAATGGCCAGGCCCTGTATTGCCCTTATGGTTTAAATGTGGCCTTACCTGTTATGTTAGGCGAACATCTTCTGATTTTTGGATGGGTGGAGGCAATTGTAACCGCCCTGGCAATAAAATATTTGCAAAAACATTCTCCGGAGCTTTTAATAGAGGGGAGGAGATCTCAATGAAAATTATTTCTAGGCTTTGGATTTTTATCGGGGTATTAATTGTTTTGTCTCCTCTGGGGTTGTTATTGCCTGAACATTTTAAGGCGGGTTCAGCCTGGGGTGAGTGGGGGGCTGATGAGATGAGGGAGCTGGTTGGTTATATCCCTAAAGGTTTGGAAAAACTTTCCAGCCTTTGGAGTGCGCCGATTCCCGATTATGCTTTTAAGGGGTGGGAAGAAAAACCTTTGGTAAGCTTAAGCCTTACTTATATTTTATCGGCCACTATAGGGATACTTGTTTGTGCTGGCGTGGTATTTATATTAGGTAAATTCCTAAGCAAAAAATAAAGGGGACGTTTCTATTTTTTTCAAACTTAAACGTGAGCAGGAAAAAATAGAAACGTCCCCTAATTTCTAATTTGCTAATTTGTTGACAGAGAGGCTTATTTTTGTTATAAAGATAAAAGATTTACCCCTCAAAAGCATAATAATTGCTTTCCCAATTTAGAAAGTGAAACGTATGAATGATAATTTAGCACTTGCCGAAACCCCTCTTGTCAATAAGCACAAAGAGTTGTCTGCAAATCTTGCTCCTTTCGGCGGATGGTTAATGCCTATCCAATATAGCGGTATTATAGAGGAGCATAACTGGGTGCGTAAAAATTGCGGGTTATTTGATATCTGCCACATGGGTGAGTTTATGATCCATGCGGATCTGGCTAAGAGCAATCTTGGTAATTTAGTGACGATTGATCTTGCTGGCATGCCACTTGGGGCCTGCCGCTACGGGTTTATGCTTAATGAACAGGCAGGGATTATTGATGACCTGCTTGTTTACAGGATTGCTGCGGCAGAGTGGATGTTTGTAGTTAATGCCGCAACTACTGACGGGGATTTTGCCCACCTGAAAAAACATTTAACCGCTGAAACAACTCTTAAAAATGTTTCGCAATCACTGGGCAAGCTTGATTTGCAGGGTCCTTTGTCAGCAGATGTACTAGAGGAGTTGGCCGGCCCGGGTATTGAGCAACTGCGCTATTATACTTTTGCTTATTTTGAACTTCTGGGGGAGAAGATTATTATCAGCCGCACGGGTTATACCGGAGAGTTGGGTTATGAGTTGTATATGCCGAATAACAAGATTCCGCAGTTATGGGATAAGCTGCTTAGTGACAAGCGGGCCAGGCCAATAGGCCTTGGGGCGCGCGATACATTGCGCCTGGAGATGGGTTATAGCCTTTATGGTCAAGATATAGATAAAAATATTACGCCGCTTGAGGCGGGGCTGGGTCATTTTATAGACTGGAATAAAGAGTTTATTGGAAAGGCCGTTCTTTTAAAGCAAAAACAGAATGGTTTTTCGCGCAGGATGATTTGTTTTTTAGCGGATTCCCGGCGTTCACCCCGCCATAATTACCGTATAGCTTATAAAGGCCGAGAGGCCGGAACGGTAACCAGCGGTTCGTTTTCTCCCAGCCTTGGGGCAGGTATTGGAATGGGTTATGTTGGAAGTGAAATTGCTATAGGAGAGCAGATTGTGCTTAGTGAAGGTGCAATCTCTATAAATGCGAAAGTTACGGATAAGCCTTTTTATAAGAATGGTAGTGTAAAATCAAAATATGGGTAGGAAATCTGGGGACGCTTCTATTTTCCTGGAATCTAAGGCAAAGAAAATAGAAGCGTCCCCAGATTTACAAAAATACAGGAGAAACGAAATGAACATACCGGATAATCTTTTATACACCAGGGAGCATGAATGGGCTAAAATTGATGGAGACAGGGCAATTATGGGGATTACGGATTTTGCGCAAAGTTCTCTCGGAGATATTACCTTTATAGATTTGCCTAAGCCAGGGGCAAAGGTAGAGCAGTCTAAATGGTGCGCTACAGTTGAATCGGTAAAGGCTGCTTCAGATGTTTACGCGCCGCTTTCAGGTGAGGTGCTTAAGGCTAATACGGAATTAACTAATCATCCGGAGCTGGTGAATAAATCCGCTTATGAAACAGGGTGGTTTGCGGAGATTAAGTGCTCTGACTTAGGAGAGAAGAATAAGCTTATGAACTCCGCTCAATATAAAGAATACGTACAGGGCTTGTCTAAATGAACTATATCTCGCACACAGAATTAGAAAAAAAACAGATGCTTAAGGTTATCGGCGTATCAGGCGTCGATCATCTTTTTAAACATATCCCCAAGGAGCTGCGGCCGAAGTCATTTAATATCCCGGAAGGTAAATCTGAATTTGAGGTGGTTGAGTATTTAAAGCTGCTTAGCCGTAAGAATGCCACTGATCTTACAGATTTTGTGGGCGGAGGGTTTTACGACCACTATATTCCGGCAGCGGTTGACGCTTTAGCCGGGCGCTCGGAGTTTTATACCGCATACACTCCTTATCAGCCTGAGTGTTCGCAGGGGTGGCTTCAGGCAATCTATGAATACCAGACAGTAATTTGTGAATTAACCGGCCTGGATGTTTCCAATGCCTCTCTTTATGACGGCGGTACCGCGCTTTATGAAGCGGCGATGATGGCAGTGAGGCTATCCGGAAGAAAGAAAATAATTGTTGATAGCGGGGTAAGTTTAATTTACCGCACTATGCTTTATGCTTATACATCCAATCTTTCTATAGAATTTGTGGAAACACCGGTAGTACATGGCCAGGCCTGCCGGGAGGATATTTATAAACATCTGGATGATAATACTGCGGCGGTGATTGTGCAGAATCCTAACTTTTTCGGAGCGGTGGATGATTTTTCCGATATTGTAGAGCGGGTGCATAAATGCGGGGCACTGGCAATCTCTTCAGTGTATCCGGTTTCCTTAGGCATGCTTAAAACTCCCGGCGAGATGGGTATAGATATCGCAACCGGAGAGGGCCAGAGCTTAGGCATAGCTTTATCTTTTGGCGGCCCATACCTGGGTTTTATCGCGGTAAAAAAAGAGTATATGCGGCAGCTGCCGGGCAGGATTGTAGGCGCAACAGTAGATAAAGATAATAAGCGGGGTTTTGTTTTGACTCTTCAGGTGCGTGAACAGCATATCCGCAGGGAGAGGGCAACCTCAAATATATGTTCTAATGAGGCGCTTTGCGCGTTACGGGCCCTGATCTATGCCTCGCTTTTAGGCAAGGCTGGTTTTGCCGAGTTAGCCGAGTTGAATTATCAGAAGGCGGAGTTTGCCAAGGCAACATTAGATAAAGTCAGCGGGGTAAAGGTTAAGCGCAGCGCGCCGACATTTAATGAGTTTACCGTTTGCCTGCCCAAGAACGCCGATGAAGTTGTTTGCAAAATGATTAATAAAGGTTTTGCCTGCGGTTTCCCGCTGGGCAGGTTCTACAAGGGGTTAGATAATTATCTTTTGGTCGCGGTTACGGAAAAACGCACCAAGGAAGAGATTGTGCAATTTGCCAACAGCCTGGAGGCAGCGCTATGCAGTTAATCTTTGAAAAAAGCCGCCCCGGCAGGAATGGGATTAAATTACCCGAAATAGATGTGCCAATAACTTCAGGCCTGGCTGAAAAGTATTGCCGAAAGCAGGCTGCTTGCCTGCCTGAGGTTTCCGAATTAGATGTAGTGCGTCATTTCTCTAATTTAAGCCGCTTGAACTTTTCAGTGGATACGAATTTCTACCCGTTGGGTTCCTGTACTATGAAATACAATCCTAAATTTACAGAAAAGATTGCTGCCCTTGAGGGGTTTTGCGGCCTGCATCCTTTATTGCCTCAGCTTTTAGGAGGGGGGATGCTCGCCCAGGGGTCTTTAGAGGTATTGTATAATACTGAAAGATTACTCAGCGAGATTACCGGGATGTCCGCTTTTACTACTCAGCCGCTTGCCGGCGCGCACGGGGAATTAACCGGGGTTATGCTGATTGCCGCATACCATAAACATAATGGAGAGCTAAGGAAGTATGTGATTATTCCGGATTCAGCGCATGGGACTAATCCAGCAAGTGCGGCGATTGCCGGATATAAAGTGGTAGTTATTCCTACGGATAAAGATGGCTTCCTGGATATGCAGGCATACAAGCAGGCTTTAAATCAGGAGACCGCCGCGGTTATGCTTACCTGTCCGGATACGCTCGGGATTTTTAATCCTAAAATAAAAGAGATCGCGGATTTAGCGCATGCAGTTGGGGCGCTGATGTATTATGACGGAGCAAACCTTAACGCGATATTGGGAAAGGCTCGTCCGGGAGATATTGGTTTTGATGTAATACACCTGAACCTGCATAAGACTTTCGCTACCCCGCATGGCGGAGGCGGGCCGGGAGCCGGTCCTGTGGGAGTATGTGAAAAGCTGGTGGATTTTCTTCCTATATCCAGGGTTATCCGCCGCTCTGACGGGACATTTGCTTTAGATTATCATAAACATAAATCTATCGGTTATATCGCTCCTTTTTACGGTAACTTTGGGGTAATCCTTAAGGCATACGCGTATATCTTAAGCCTGGGAAAAAGCGGGCTTATTGAAGCCAGTGAAAACGCGGTGTTAAGCGCAAACTATTGCCTTAGCCGCCTCAAGGATTATTATGCGCCTGCTTACGGCAAGAGCTGTATGCATGAATGTGTATTGTCGGCGGCCGGGCTGTTAGAGCAAGGGGTGCACGCATTGGATATAGCCAAATATTTAATTGATAAAGGGTTTCATCCTCCGACAATTTATTTTCCGATGATCGTAAAAGAGGCGATGATGATTGAGCCTACGGAAACTGAGAGCAAAGAAACACTTGATGCCTTTATTGAAGCCATGATTGAGGCGGCCTTGCTTGCAAAAACCAACCCTGAGGCGCTGCATTTGGCCCCGCTTTCTATGCCGGTTAAGCGGCTTGATGAAACAAGAGCCGCGCGGGAGCCGAACCTGCGCTGGCAGCAAAAATAAAATAATGAAAACATTCAGGCTCATCCGTTCAATACCGCAAAGCGCCGAATATAATATGGCGCTGGATGAAAAAATATTCTCCCGTTATATTAAAGACGGTATTCCGGTATTCCGGATATATGCGTGGCAGGCGCCTTCTTTAACGTTCGGTATTTCGCAGCAACCCGAAGAACATATTGATTTGAATAAATGCAGCCGTGACGGCATCCAACTGGCGCAAAGGATCACCGGCGGCGGAGTGCTCTTTCATGATCACGAAATTACTTATAGCTTTGTTTGTGCAAAAGGGGACATAGGAGAGGATAGGAAATTTTTTGTTTCTTACCGGCAGGCCTGCGCTTTCCTGATATATTTCTACAAGTCGCTTGGCTTAAATGCAGTTTTTGCCCTTGAGG
>Ga0172370_10002195_pt1 | contig 28524 bp, 21 predicted proteins | sample LakKiv5m_FD_114538 | JGI IMG/M metagenome (GOLD analysis project Ga0172370, IMG submission 114538) | Freshwater microbial communities from Kabuno Bay, South-Kivu, Congo - kab_022012_11.5m | ecosystem: Environmental > Aquatic > Freshwater > Lake | place: Democratic Republic of the Congo...
CATGCGCCGATCTTCGGCGTCATCACGATCGCGGCCATCGGATAAAGTCCGCCCGACAGTCCTTTGCCGGTAACCAGAATGTCCGGCTCGATACCCCAAGCCTGCACGCCCCAAAGGTGGCCGATGCGTCCGAGACCGGTCTGCACTTCGTCGGCGATGTAGAGCGAACCGTAGCGCTCGCACAAGGCTTTGACGCCCGCGAGATAACCGTCGGCCGGCACCGCGCTCTTACCGGGCCGCCTCCGTGCCCGGTAAGAGCGCGGGCGATTGTAAACTTTCGGACGTGCCGGCAGCAACGCGTGCAGCAGCACTTCGAGGCGCCGGCGGAATTCCGCGAACGACTGTTCGGCGCGTGCCAGCCGGTCGAGTTCGAAACCGCGCAGCGCCGCGACCAGCGTGCGACCTGCATCGACCGGCCGCTCGAATTCCTTACCCTCGTCCTCTTCGTGACCGGAGCAGAGCCTGCTCAAAGAGCGGGAGCAGGTCACTTTGATCGAGCGCCCACTCGAGCTGTTGGAGCGTCTCTCGAACGAGCGCGAGACCGAGGTCAGCGTTGGCCGCGAGGACAGCGACGACGTCGTCGAAGTCCTTGGGGCGCCCCGCCAGGATCTTGGTGACGACGATGTCTTCCGCACTGGCAACCGGGACGTCGATATCCTCGACGCGGTGCATCTTCACCCGTGCGAAGAACTGCTCCTCGAGCCCCGGCACCGCCAGTACGAGATCCACCGGGAGGCCCGACGCGACGTGAACCGCTGGAATCACGCGGGTACGATCGACGAACTCTTCGACGTTGTCGACGCGCAGTGCGAATCCGCGCGCTTCGAGCACCGGAAGAAGAGTCTCGGAGGGCCGGAGAACGTCCTGCACGGTGACGTCCACGTCGGCGGTGAGGCGCGCTGCGCCCAGAAGAATCGCAGCCTGGGCACCGAACAGGTACCACCGGACGCCGGCCTCGCCGAGATCAGCCAGCAGTTCAGCGAGCGGGGAACGCATGGGCAGCGCGTTCGAATTTTCGTTTCAGCATGAGATGGTCGGCCAAGTCGGCGGCTCGCTGCTCCGCCGAAGGCCACTCCGGCCTCACCCGCTGCATGTGTTCCCGCAGCGCCGCAGCAGCCGCGAGCGTGGATGCGGACCCGTAGCGTCTGAATCGCTCTCCCCAGTAGGCACGCTTGGACGACTCCGCAGCATCCCAATCGCGAAGTGCGAACGCTCGAATCGACGCACGATCCACGACGGCAATGTAGCGAGGCGCCGCAACGAAGGCGACACCCGACTCGACCGCGAGCGGAACTTGGCGTCCACCTCCGGCCGGCCCTCGGCAACCAAGTGGCCGAGAAACATTAGGTCCACTCGGGAAGTCGTACCTCAGCCGGGCGCCGGGGGCGCGGGCGTGCAGGAGTTGCGCGACCTTACCCGCACCTCGATCAAGCGAATCGGCGGAGGCAAGCGTCGGCCCGCTTCGATCCCCCCTCCGCGAATCCATACCAGGCCTGTGGCCTGACTGCCACCGACATAGCCGAGGTGCTGGACTACCTCTGCCTGGTGGCGCGCCACCAGGAAATGTTCGCTGGTCGCTATATGAGCTTCTGTGCAAGATTCCGAGCAGTGCTGCCGTACCCGTAATTGAAGATATTCGGCGATCGTTCCCCGACATGGATGGCGACGACTCCCGAGCAATAGGGCGTGCTTCAGCAGATGCTCTCCAAGAGTGTCATCGCTTGTTGCTAGACGCCCAACCCGGCGGTCAACCGGACCGCCCGCAAGCTGCGCTTGCGGGCCCCCTCCGCCCTTCGGGCTCCGGCGGCCGGTTACCTTGAACGTTCGGCTGCGCTGGACGGGTGTCAGTTGGCGGGCTCCAATCGTGCACCTGGCGGCTTGCCGCCGCGTTCCACTCTCGGCGTCGGCCCATCCGCCTGCGTTCGCGCGCGGGCCTTCCTTCGTTGCGGCCGCCGGGTAGCCCGCGTGCCGTGACGCAGCGCCTGGCGACGGCTTGAGTCCAACGTCCGGTGTACATAGCCTGTCCATGTACAGCTGGTCCTGACGGGAGGCATCCATGGCTGCAGCAATCGAGCGGATCGTGGTTCAGGCGACTCCACGGGAGAAAAGGACGATCATGGCGAAGGCCAAGAGGCTCGGTATGCCCATCGCGGAACTGATGCGCCGCGGGGCAACCGCGTACGAATCGACCGCAGAGAGCGAGGAATTGGGGGTGCTGGCGGACCAGGCGAAGGCCGCGGCCGATCGAGCCGCCGCGTCGATCGACGAGGCACTGAAGTTCATCGAAGCGAGCAACCGGCGCATTGCTGCGATGGAGGCCAGCGCTCGGCGCGCGGCGGCGAAGGCAGGCGCGCGATGAGCGTCACGGATCGGGTGTGGGGCGCCTTGACCGCGATGATCAAGCTCAAGGACAAGGTGACCCGTCAAGCCGACGCCCTGAAAGCACAGCAGGCGAAAATCGAGGACCTAGCGGCACGCGTCATTCGGCTGGAAGCGCAATTCGATCTCCTGACCCGCGCTGCAGTGATCAAGAGGGTCAAGGGTCCTTAACGGGGGGGCGAGTGGAAGGGGACGTATGGCCGGGTCGGCCCAGTTGAAAGCGAGGCCGAACAGGCGGCGTCGAGCCGACGCCGAGGAACGGCGCGGCTCACGCGCACGACGTTCGACGGACCGAGAAGCGGCGACTCGAAGATCGATTTCTGAGCCGCGGCTAAACGCAACGACCGGCTGATCCAAGCGACAGCGGCCCCCGGTCGTCACTTGCTGCGCATCACGGTGACGCCCTGCCAATCCGGCGGCGGTGGCGACGCAGCGCACTCGCGACAACGCTCCACGTACAGCCGGCTCGGCCCGTCTTGCGGATAGCGCTCGAGCACGGCCTCGAAGCGCGCAACCGCGCCGTCCCAATCGCGCCTGCGGTAAGCGTCGAGCCCGGCGGCGAATTCACCGATCAGGAACGTTTGCGAACCTTGGTCGCCGCCGGGCAGCAATTCGAAGATCCGCACCGGCTGCGACCTGCCCTTGACCGCGACGAGGTCGAGTTCGCGCGCGGGAAACTCACCGCCGACGGCGAGCACCGTCGCCTCGCTGGCGATGACGTCCACGTTGTAGATCCGCGTCAACCCCTCCAGGCGGGATCCCAGATTGACGTTGTCGCCGATCACCGTGTAGCTCAGGTGCTGAGGCGACCCCATGTTACCGACGATCATCTCCCCGGTGTGCAGACCGATGCCCATACGCAAGGCCGGCCATCCGCGGTTCCGCGACGTCTCGTCAAGCGGCGTCAGTGCCCTGACCATCGCGAGCGCAGCGTTGCACGCACGGCGCGCGTGGTCGGGCTGCGACAGAGGAGCCCCCCACACCGCCAAGATGGCATCGCCGATGTACTTGTCGAGGGTACCGTCGTTCTCGAAGACGACGTCGGTCATCGCGGTCAGGTAGGTGTTGAGCAGCTCGACCAGAGTCTCGGGAGCCAAGCCCTCGGAGATGCCGGTGAACCCGCGAATATCGGAGAACAGCACGGTCAGCAGGCGCTTGTCGCCGCCGAGCCTGAGCATCGACGGGTTCTCGCTGGCGATGCGCGCCAGCTCGGGATTCAGGTAGCGGCTGAACACTTCGCGGGTGCGGCGGCGCGCGTTCTCGGCGACCACGAAGAGGTGGACGTTGATGACCGAATACGTCAGCACGATCGCGGTGGTCGGGAAAACCAACCCGAGCACGATGCCGGTGCGCAGGAAAAGCCACTGGCTGCCGGCCAGATATCCCGCCAGGCAGCCCGCGCCGACCACCCCACCGGTGGCGGCGTGACCGCGGCCGAGCAGCAAACCCAGCAACAGCACGAACACTACGATCGCACCGATCTCGACCAGCACCCCCCAGCGCGGCGCGACCAGCGCATCGTTGGTCAGGATGTTGTCGAGAGCAGTCGCGTGCATCTCCACACCGGGAAACAGACCGTCGAAGGCGGCCGGACGGACGTCGACTACGCCGGTCGCCGTCACACCGACGAGCACGAACTTGCCGGCCAGACGCTCGCGCGCCACTTTGCCCGAAAGCAGATCGGCTGCCGATATGTGCTCGAAGGTCGCGCCGGGGCCGCGAAAGTTCAGCGCGATGCGACCCTCTTCATCGACCGGGATGGTCTGGGATCCGAGTTTGACCTCGTCGACCCCGAAGTCTTCGAAGCGGATCATCAGCGGGCGCTCCGGCAACGCCACCTGCAGCATCGCCAGCGACAGCGGCAGCGCGTACTTGTCACGATAACGCATGACCAGCGGGAGCCGGCGCGCGTGTCCGTCACCGCGATCGACCGGGAAGTTGACGAAGCCGACCGCACGCGCGGCCTCGTTCAGTTCGGGAAGATTACCGACCGCCACGCTCGGCGCGCGAACGTGCAGTTCGCCCTGACCTCCACGGCTGCTGAACACCGCGTTGTAGCCCGACACCTTGGCTTCCGCCGCGGCCGGCAACTCGCGTGTCAGGTCGAAGAAGTAACCGAGCACTGAGCGGCCGGACTCACGAACCGCGTCCGCGAGTTCACGGTCCTCGCTCGGGATCGAGGCCAGAGCCTCTCTGAGCGCTTGGCGAACGCGCGGATCGACGCCGTCGCGCAGCTTTGACTCCACAGCGCCGGGATCCAGCGGCCGTGTCGCCTCCGACTCGACGATGTCGAAACCGACCACCGCCGGCTCGGCCGAACTGATCGCGCGCAGCAACCGACCCATCAGCGAACGCGACCACGGCCAGCGCCCCTGCGCCTCGATGCTGGCGTCGTCGATGGCGACGATGACCACCTGCCGCGAAGCACGCTCGGGCCCGCGGTAGAGCAGCCGAAGATCGACCGCTCTGGTGTCGAGGAGTTCCAGCGCGCCGCAGCCGGCGAAGCGCAACAGCGACAACGCCAGCGCGAGCAGGCACGCGATCCGAAGCGATGTCATCCGACTGGTCGGCACGAACGCGAGATGCTAGCGGAGGCTCGCGTACGGTCGAACCGCGGCGGCCCCCCAAGGGGATCTTGCGAACGCCGCGCCGGTCCGCGGCTGGGTTCACAACAGCGGAGAAACGCGCACCAGGATCCAGTAGGTGGCTGCCGTGCCCATCCCGAACACCGGAAGCGCCCGGGCCCAAGGCGGCATGCCCTCGAGCGTGGCGCGCATGGCGCCCATCGCGGCTAGAACCACCGTCACGAACCCGACTTGTCCGATCTCGATCCCGACGTTGAATGACAGCAGCGCCAGCGGAACGTCGTTCGAGGGAAGCCCCGCCTCTTTCAGCGCACCCGCGAAACCGAGGCCGTGCAAGAGACCAAACGTGAACGACATCGCCCACGGCCGTCGGCGCAGCAACGTAGCTGCGGCGCCGACCCGGCGAGAGAGTTCGACGGCGAGAATCCAGATCGTCACCGCGATGATGACCTCGATCGGCGCTTGAGACACCGAAACGAGTTGCAGAGCCGCCGCTGCCAGCGTCACGCAGTGCCCGGCGGTAAAGGCGCTGATCATTGCCAGCAGTGCTCGGGCATTCGTGGCGAGCAGCATCAGTCCCAAGACGAACAGCAGGTGGTCGATAGCTCCGGTGATGTGCTCGATGCCGAGCCTAGCGTAGTCGATGAAAACGTCGCCCCGCGTCGGCTCGCCCTTGACTGTGATGCGCGAGCGATCGGCGCCAAGCACACGGCGGTCCACCGAGCCGGAACGCAATCGAATCCTCACCAGCGCGTCGGTGCTCTCGAGACCGTCGATGCCGATGGTGCGCCCCACCAGGCCTGCGTCGCAGCGGACGGTCCAATGCGTGATCGACGCGTCCTGTTCGTCGGTCTCGGACTGCTGCACCTGCAGCACGTTCGCCAACGACCCGTCGCCGCTCGGCGGAGCCGAACCGTCGTTTTCCACCCGGTGACACTCGGACGGAAAAACCGGGGCCAGAGCCAGCCCCGGAACCCTGGCGTTCGGTGCCTTCCAGGTAACGTCGATGAGTCCGTCCGCTCTTTCGGTGAGTTGGAAGAGCACCGGATCGAGGGCGTGTGCGAAGGCAGGTGAGGAGCACAGCACAGCCGTCGCCAGCACCACCGCCGCCGACGCGAGGCTGGATCGACGGCACCGCAGAGCTCGCGCGCCTTCGATGGACGGTCGTGTTTCAGCCACGTCCACCCCTCGCGATTTCCTCTTCATCGATGCGGATCGTGTAGCCGGAACGGACGCCGGCAAGAAATTCCTCCACGCGCCGTTGTTGCGCTGCGGCTTCGTAGCTCTCCAGCGCGCGTGCGCGCACTTCGTCGAAGGAGGGCACGCGCGCCGCGAGGCGCTCTTGTACGAAGACGAGATGGTAGCCGTAAGTGGAGCGGAGCGGGCCCGACCACTTTCCCGCCGGTAGCGATAGTGCCTGGTCGGCGAAACTCTCTCCGAAGAGCTTGATCAGGTCTTGACGCCCCAGGGCCGTAAGCGAGTTACCGGTAACGAACGGATCGCCGCCGAGCGAAGCCGCGATCTCGACGCCGTGTTCGCGAGCCAGCGCGGCCGCCGTATCCGCAGCAGCCCTGGCGGCATCGTCGCCGCGTCGCCCGCGTGCAAAGAAAACCTGCCGCAGCGTCACGCGCTCGGCCTGCTGATACTCGGCGCTGTGCTCGGCGTACCAGGCGCGCAACTCGTCTTCACTCGGGTGCGGCGCGGCGCGGGCAACTACCAGACGCACCTTCTCGACGAGAATGCGGCGCACCACCGGGTCGGATTTGTAGAGTCCGAGCGCCATACCCTTCTGGTAGAGCACCTCGTCGCTCTCGCCGTGATCCTCGCCCAGGTACTTCATCTTCTGCACGACGCGCCAGCGGATCGAGCGGTCTCCCTGCTCGAAGCCGCGCCCGATCGCTTCGCGGTAAAGGATCTCCTCGGTGCCCAGGCTCTCGACCAGAGCCCTGGTTTCCGCCACCGAAGGCCGAACGTGGTTGGCCATCTGATAATCGCGGCGCAGACCGCGAATCCGCTCGGCGTCGATGACGATGGTTCTCTTCGCAGCCGAGGTCGCGGTACGAGCGGCCGGACCGCCCAGAGCCACGAAAAGAAGCGCGCCGGCCAGCGTGAAATGCAGGGCCGGCACACGAACGCGGCGACTCCAGCGTGAACGCGCAGAAACGTCATCGGGCATCGGATCGAACTCAGCCGCCCTCGTGCCTCGGTCGCCGAGAAGAGAAGCGATCAGAAGGTCGCCGATAGCTTCGGATCCTTGAACGCCCAATCGTTCACCGCCGTCGAGTCGTAGGTCCCGGTGGCGAGCGCGACCGAGATCCTGGCCGAGGCCCGCGCCAGACCCGCCAGATCCAACGCAGCGGCTTTCAGTTTGATCGTCGCCGTCCCTTTCGAGATCTTGATCTGCGCGTCGGTAAGCCCGTTGTTGGCGCCGGTCTTGTCCTTGAACTTGTAGACCGCCCCGGGCTTCTTCTCTTCCATCGCCGCGGCCGGGATCGTCACCGACCACACCGAAGCTTCGTCGCTCAGCGTGACGGTGATTGCGTTGGTGTTCGGATCGAGCGCTTCGGGCGACTGGCCGATCAGCAACGCGACCTGGAGTTTGTCGGTTCCGGTGGTCTTGCCGAAGCTGACCTTTCCTTTGGTGATGCCGAGGCGGTCGGCGTGGTAGAAGATCGGCGAGGCGACCGCGCGTTCCTGGATCACGTGAGGAATGCGCGAGTCGCAGCACTCGACCGCGCCCGGCGGCACCGAGGCCGGATTGGCGCAGTCCACCGCCGGCGTTGCGCCGCAGGTTCCCGCCCCCAGGTGCTCGCAGTCTTCGTCGCGCGTGCAGACCGCCGGGTAATCCACGTTGCAGAGCGAACTCTTGCCGGGATCGGCGGCCTCGCACTCCGCGTCTGTCGCGCAGGTGCGCGTCGGGTCCTTCGAACACGACGTGAGGTGGATCGAGCAGGTCTTCAGTTCGTTGCAGAGACGCTGGCTCCAGCGGCACACGGGATTCTCGAGCACGCGCACGTAGTAGAACGCATTCTCGGACGGCTTGAACTTGGGGTCCTCCCAGACCGTGCAAAGACTCGCGGAGCCGGGCCCGTTCTCCTGGCAGGTAGCCTCGTCCACCGTCGCACCGTTCTTGGCGTCGCCGGCCACGTCGTAGACTTTTTCCTGCGTCTCGCCGCTGCTCGGATCTATCCAACCCTTGACGACCTGGATGCGTTGCAGCGGCGTGCCGGGACGCGCCAGCGTTCCGCTGTCCTGGTGGGCCATGATCGCGAAGCGCGGCGATGACTTGCCGCGAACCGGGCCGATGTCGCCGCCCATCGGCACACCTTTGTCGTAGCCCTCGGCGACGAAGTTCGCATCGTCGCACAGCGTGGCCGGGTAGCGGCCCGCAAACGAGCGCACGATGGGTCGCGTGCCGCTGGTGGAATAGGTTTCACGCCGCCGCATTGCCGCGAAGATCGCGTCGCGCGAATTCTCTTCGGCCCAGACCACCGAGAGCCCGCCGCCGTTGCTCTGGATCTTCGAGGGCGGCGTTCCTTCGGCAAGAATGAAGGCCGGTTCCGAATCGGCGACACCCGAGAAACCGATCTTGCCGTAGTCGATCTCGCTGACGCCGCCGCCTACGCCGTTGTGGGTGTCAGTGCCGCCGACGAAGCCGAGCGCGAACGGGTTGACGCCGATCTGCCTCTCCAACGAAAGGCCCCTCTTGAGCGCGCCGCGAGCGTACGCGTACTGCGAGAAGGGCTGTGTCCACGACGAGTCTCCGGTGAGCGTGGTGCGGGAAAGCTTCTCGAAGTTGCACAGTTCGTCCGAGGTGCCGGTCACCCCGTCGCGGCATTCGGAATCACCCTTGATCTGGAAGACTTCCATGATCGGCTCGAAGAACGCGCGCGTGGCCGCCTCGAGCGCGGTGAGCGGCAAGCCGTCCGAGTCGAGCTTCGAGAACATGCCTTCGTCGCCGTTGAGCCTGCCGCCGCCGATGTTGGAGTTGTGCGGGATCGCCAGCACGTCGCAACCGTTGCCGGCGTCGAGACACTGGCTCTGCAACTGGGTCCACAGGCCCTCGGGCTTCCATTGTTCGTAGTACGAGATCGGCAGCGCCGGAACGTGGGCGTTGCGGAAGATCACGTTGCGGTGGAGGTTGTTCTGGTTGGTGTTGCCGCTCCATTCGTAGGCGACGAAGGTCGTGAACTTGCACTCGGAGGTGAGGTCGTAATTCTCGGCAGCCGCATCCTGCGTGTCCTGCCACACCAGACCCGCCTCGGTCGCACAGTCGGGCCAGCCGGGTGTGCCGCAAACCCCGTCGAATCGCTGCGGGTCCGGAGTGCTGAGGGCCAGGAAGAACTGGATGAACGCGAAGGGAAGCGGATTGGTCGGCTTGAAGTCCCTGGTGAAAGTGTCGCGCAGGTCGCTGCAGATCGGGTCGTTGTATCCCGCGTAGCCCGCGTTCAGGCAGATTTTCGCCTCGCCGAAACCCTCCGAGTGGTCGGTGACCGCCATGAAGTCGAGAGGGCGGTCGATGGTCGCCAGGCGGCCGGGATTGTCGAAGGCGTCGTAGGGCGCGAGCCCGATCGCGGTGCCCTTCGCGAAGTTGTACGCGTCGCGCACCGTGGTGCGGTTACGCGCGAGAACCGAGTCCGCCGAGTACTTGGTGTGGACGTGGGTGTCGCCGAAGTAGGCGGTGCGCAGCGAATCGTAGGAGTCGCAGTCTTCGCGCACCTCGGTACGCGTCCAGTCCTTGGTGGGCAGCGGTGGGTCGGCAACAGCCGGGGCGGCCAGCGCCGCGACCGCCAGCGCGGAGCCGGCCAGCACCAGCCCGATGATCCTCGAACCGCGAGGCGAAGAGAACGACGACTGGCCGCGCAGGGCGCGGGAATGATTCTGAACGGTCATGCTAGATACCTCTCTTGCCCGATCCGGCGAAGCGCACAGCGCCCCGCAGACAGCCGCCGAGGTGGCTGCCATGGATGCCCCGACCCTACGCTAAGTTCCCGATACAACAGCAAGACCCCGCATTTCAGCGGCCTTGCCACGGCACTACTGTCAGTATAACTGTCATTACATGCGACTCACGTCAAGGGTGATCTTCACGACGGTGTGCTGGTGCTCGCTCTGGCAGCAGTGGGCAAGTAACGCCGAGATCCGGACGCCGCAGGTGCGCGAAGGGGACACAGGAGAAGTTGGTGCCGGCTTCCGCTCGGCAGTCGTCAACGGCCGGCGGTCTCTCGGGCAGGGCCCTGCCCGAGCGGCGACGCGCTCCGACTATTTTGTCGGTAGGTCTGACAATAGTATCGTGCGCCGATGACGAAGGGCGATGACCTGCCGGTCGATGGGCGTACGCGGCGTTCGGCCGGCACCCGCCGCGCCGTGGCCGAGGCTTACCTCGACCTCGCCCACGACGGGGTGCTGAAACCCACCGCCCGCGACGTCGCCGCAAAGGCCGGGGTCTCCGAGCGCGCGGTTTTCCGCCATTTCCAGGATCTGGAAACGCTGATGGCCGAGGCCGCGCGGTTGCAGATCGAACGGATCGGTAAAGCCGTCCCGCCGCCGGCCTCGACCGACGGTCCTCTCGACACTCGACTCGCGGCCTTCGCGGCCCGCTGGTGCGAACTCAACGAGAGGGTCACGCCGGTACGGCGCGTGGCACTGCTCTACGAACCATTCTCGAAAGAAGTGGCGCGTCGGCTCGGTTGGATTCGCGGCGTTCGCCGCCGAGAGATCGAACGAACCTTCGAGGCCGAACTCGAGGTCGAAGACCGCCGTGAAGTGGTGGCCGCGCTGAGCGCCACTTCGTCCTGGGCGACCTGGAATCAACTGCGCACGCGCCACGAACTCGACGGCGCCGCCGCGCGACGCACCGTCACACGCAGCCTCGCCGCGCTGCTGCGTTGCATGGGCGCGCCGTAGCGGCGCCCTGCGCTGTTCGATCCGGACGACGCACCGAGTGACTTCTGTTTACTTGGTTGCGTTCTCTAGCTAGCGTCGCCGATCCCGAAAAAGGAGTCCCGACACATGGACATGTCGTTCACCCCCGAGCAGATCGCGTTCCGTGCCGAAGTGCGCGCTTGGATCGCCAAGGCCCTGCCGCAGCACCTGCGGCACAAGGCCGAGAACGGCGGCCACTTCGAGATGGACGAGATCCTGGAGTGGCACAAGATTCTCGCGGCCAAGGGCTGGGCGGCGCCGCACTGGCCCAAGGAAGTCGGCGGTCCCGGTTGGGACGTGGGCCAGCGTCACATCTTCGGCGAGGAACTGATCCGCGCCGGTGCGCCGGCTCTTTCCCCGTTCGGGCTGACCATGGTCGGCCCGCTGATAATCCAGTTCGGCACCGATGAGCAGAAGAAACGCTTTCTGCCCAAGATCCTCTCGGGTGAGGAGATCTGGTGCCAGGGCTACAGCGAGCCCAACGCCGGCTCCGACCTGGCGAGCCTGCAACTGCGCGCCGACAAGGAAGGCGACGACTACATCCTCAACGGCCAGAAGACCTGGACGACCTACGCCCAGTACGCTGACTGGATCTTCGTGCTGGCGCGCACCAACGCCGGCGGCAAACAGCAAGAGGGCATCTCGTTCTTGCTGGCCGACATCAAGAACACGCCGGGCATCGAGGTGAAGCCGTTCCTGACCACCGGCGGCACGCCGGCTTTCTCCGAAACTTGGTTCGACAACGCGCGGATCCCGCAGGCCAACCGTGTCGGGCCCGAGAACCAGGGCTGGACGATGGCCAAGGCCCTGCTCGGCCACGAACGCACGTCGATCGGCGGGGTGGCCGAAACCGCGCGCTGGCTCGGCGTCATCCGGCGCATCGCGCGCGACGCGCGCGCCGGCGGCAAGCCATTGATACAAGACGCGGCGTTCCGTCGGCGTCTGGCCAAAGTCGAGATCCGCTACCGCACCCTGGCGATGGCCAACATGCGCACGCTGGCCGCGGCCCAACTCGGCCAGGCACCCGGCCCCGAGAGTTCGATTCTCAAGATCGTCGGCACCGAGTTGCAGCAGGAGGCTACCGAACTCGCCATGGACGCGCTCGGCCACAACGCGATGGGATGGTTCGATTCGCCCACCGAAGCGATGCCCGAATACCAACTGTGGGTCGCGTCGAACTTCAACTACCTGCGCGCCGCGACCATCTACGGCGGCTCCAACGAGATTCAGAAGAACATCATCTCCAAGATGATCCTGGGACTTCCGCAGGCCTGAGGGCCTCAACAACCAAGCCAGCTAAGAGAAACAGAAAAAACCGTGAGTCCGTTCAAAATGGTCCAGATGCGAGGCGCGCGCGAACAACCGCGAGCGGAGGCGTACTCCCTGTACGCCGTAGCGAGTGGTTTCGCGCGCAACGAAGCAGATGGGCCATTCTCAACGGACTCCTACAGGACGAGACCATGAACTTCGAGCTTACCGAAGAACAGACGATGATGGCCGACGCGGTGAAGAAGTTCGTCACCAACGAGTCGCCCGTGACCCGCTTCCGCGAACTGCGCGGCACCGAAACCGGTTGGGACCGCAAAGCGTGGGCGACGATGGGCGAGCAGGGCTGGCTGGCCGTGGCTTTCCCCGAAGCCCACGGCGGCTACGGCGGCAGCTTCGTCGACAGCGCGCTGATCCTCGAGCAACTCGGCCGCGGCCTGGTACCCGAGCCCTACATTGCCTCGGTGGTGCTTGCCGGGGCTTTGATCTCGCGAGTCGGCAGCGCGTCACAGATCGAGACGTTCCTGGCACCGATGCTGGAAGGCCGCACTTCGCTGGCGTTGGCTTACGCCGAGAAGCAGAGCCGCTACGACCTCGCCGACTGCGAGACCAAGGCAACCAAGAGCGGCAACGGCTACGTACTGCGCGGCACCAAGATCTGGGTGCTGAACGGGCACGCCGCCGATGCCGTCGTCGTCGTCGCACGCACCTCGGGTGCTTCGCGCGACGAAGCCGGACTGTCGTTGTTCTTGATCGACGCTGACGCGCCGGGCCTGAAGCGAACGCGCGTGCACGGCATGGACGGTCAGTCCACCGCACTGCTCGAACTCGCCGGTGTCGAGGTCGGAGCCGATCGTTTACTCGGCAGCGAAGGCGCGGCACTGGCGCACCTGGAGTGGGCGATCGACCGCGGCGCCGCTGCCGCCTGCGCCGAAGCCCAGGGCGAGCTTTCCGAACTCTTCACGCGCACCGTCGATTACCTCAAACAACGCCGGCAGTTCGGCCGCCCGATCGGATCCTTCCAGGTTCTCCAGCACCGCGCAGCCGACATGTTCGCCGAAGTCGAACTGTGCAAGGGGATGATGATACTGGCCGCACTGCGGGCCGACAGTGACGACGCAGTCGAGCGCAAAGCGGCGATATCTGCCGCCAAGGTGCAGTTGCAGACCGGTGGCTGGCTGGTGCAGGAAAGCTCGATCCAGCTGTTCGGCGGCATCGCCGTCACCGACGAGCAGGACATCGGTCTGTTCTTCAAGCGCGTGCGTGTGTTGCAGGGCTTGTTCGGAGACGCCGACTACCACACCGATCGCTATCAGAAGCTGCCCACCTTCGAAGGCGAGGCGGCCTGAGCGCCGCGGCCGCTCATCAGCCTGTTGAAAATGGCCCCTCTGCGGCGTCGCGCGCGAAACCACTCGCTACGGCGTACCGGAAGTACGCCTCCGCTCGTGGCTTTTCGCGCGCGCCTTGCATCTTGGCCATTTTGAACAGGCTGATGGACGATTTTTCGACAGACTGTTAGCGGCCGCGCCGGACGGCTTGGTCCGACAGAACCGCGAGCGCGCTGGGCCTTCGCTCTCGTCTTGACTACGCTCCGTCGGTGTAGCCACGATGCCTGCGGTGTGGTCGCCGTCCTCGAAGGCGGGAAAGGTCAAGGACCGCGAGCGGCGTGGCGGTTGCCGCGCCACGCCGCGAACGATCGCGAGGCGGTCGATACCGGCTGCGCACGCCAAATTGAGTCGGAGAGCAGAGCATGAATCCTGTAGATCAAACCCAGTCCCCGGTCTCGCCTCGCCCGCCGCTCGCCGGAACGCCGGCGCCCAATCTCGGAGGGCAGCAGGCAGCTGCGCCGGGCGAGAACGAGAAGACGGTCGTCTTCGACATGACTCCTCGCGCAAGGACCGAAGCACCTGCGGTTCAGCCCACTATCGAAGTCGTCAAAGGCGAGAGCGACAAGAAAGTGCTCACGCTCGGGAAGAAGAGGGTGACGATAGGCCGCTCGCGAGCCAATGACCTGATCCTCTCCGACAAGAAGACTTCCCGCGAACACGCGGCGATATATTTCGAAGACGGCAACTACGTCGTCGAGGACCTGAACTCCACCAACGGCGTCAGCGTCAACGACAAACTGGTCCGGAAGATCAAACTCACCTCGGACGACCGGATCACCATCGGCGACACGGTTCTGGTCTTCACCCAAGGGCAACCCGAAATTTCGCTGGCGGAGAAAGAAGCGTTCATCCAGAAGAGCGATTTGTTCAACTGGCTCGATCAGGAAACGAAGGCGTTGCTCGCCCAGAGCCTTCTCGTGCGGATGTACCCGAAGGAAGCCACGGTCCTGCGTCAGAACACGCCGGTGAAGACCATGTACTTCCTGTACTCGGGCGAGATTCGCATCGTCGAGGTCAACGAGGAAGGTGGCGAGCGCGCCATCGACCGCCTCAAAGCCGGCGACTACTTCGGGGAACGGGCACTGTTGGCAGGAGAATCGGGGAAATACTCGATGATAGCCTCCAGCAGCTGCACGCTGCTGGAACTCCCCAAGGAGCAACTCAACGATCTGCTGCAGAAGAAGCCCGAACTCAATCAGGCTTTCTACAGAATGGTGCTGACGCAGTTGCGTTCCGCTCAGGCAGAGGCTGACAAGAGCGACGAGAGGAAGGACAGCCTCAAGAGCATCATCACTTCGACCGACGTCCAGATCATCGGCGAAGACAAGAAGATCCTCGACGCCAAGAAGAAGATCGAGAAGCTCGCCAAGGAAGACCGCGCGGCCTTGATCGTCGGTCCGCCCGGAACGGGCAAGGAAACTTTTTCCCGCTACTTCCACAAGGTCGGCGCGAACCCCGACGATCCCTACGTCGAGATTTCGGTGCTCGACGAGGAAAAAACCAAGGCCGGGGCCGCCCTCTTCGGAATCGAAGCCGATCCCCAAAGCGCTCACATGAAAGGACAGGTCGGGTACCTCGAAATGATCGGGACCGGAACCTTGACCATCTCCCACGCCGAACTGATGGACAGCCACCAGCAGAGCCGGCTGGTCACCTACCTGAAGTTCGGGTGGTTTCACCGCAACTACGGTCAGGAAAGTGTCAAGACCAGTACCAAGGTCGTCCTGCTCGCCAACGGGACCGAGACCGAGGTCATGGAGAAGTTCATCCCCGAACTGCGCGAGGAGCTCGAGCACAAGACCATCGTCCTGCCATCGCTGACGCAGCGCCTCAAGGACATTCCGATCCTGGCCGAACATTTCGTAAAGACTTTCGCGCGAAAAAACGGTACGCGAGCCAGCAGTCTCTCGCGCGAAGCCACCGAAAAACTGGTGTCGTACTCGTGGCCGGGAAACGTCAAGGAACTCGAGAACGTCATCGAGAGGTCAGCGATCGTCTCTTCCGAAGACGTCATCATTCCGGGTGACCTGATCTTCGTCGTCCCGTCGGAAAAGGACATCCACAAGATCAACATCCTGCGCCAGGACCGGATCCGGGACTTGCTGCGCCACCCGCTGATCCCCAGGGCCCTGATGTGGTTCAACATGGCGGTGGTCGCGGCGATGATGGGGTTCACCCTCTACGGAGGCACGCGACCGGAGGGACATCCGCTTCAGGAGTTCGGCAACAACGCCGGCATGGTGATCACCTGGCTGATCTGGTTCCCGATCCTGCCAATTTCGGCGATGATGGCCGGCCGGGTCTGGTGCGGCATGTGCCCGATAGTAGGCATCGGAGACCTGATCTCGCGAGTGAAGACCTTCCAGTTGCCGGTCCCTAAGTTCATCAAGAAGATGGATTTCTGGCTGCTGATAATTTCCTTCTTGTTGGTCGATTATCTCGAAGTTTACTTCGGTGTTCCCGACGCGCCGTGGGCGACGGGCATGCTGCTGGTCATCATCATCGGGCTGTCGGTGGTGTTCTGCGTCCTGTACGAGAGAAAGACGTTCTGTCGCTACCTGTGCCCGCTGGCCGGCATGCTCGGAACGTATGCGACGCTGAGTCCGCTCGAGGTCCGCGGCAACAAGAAGATCTGCCAGACCCAGTGCGGCACCATGTCGTGTTACAAAGGCACCGAACACGCCGCAGGGTGCCCGATGTTCTCGTACCCGGCATCGCTGGAGACCAGCACGCGCTGCATGATGTGCATGAATTGCGTGAAGAGTTGCGAGAACCGAGGCGTACAGATCAACGTCCGGCCCCCACTGCAGGAACTGTGGAGCCAAGCCTCGCCGCTGTTCAGCCTGTCCTTCTTCGGGGTTCTGCTGGTAGGACTCATGGCCAACAAGCAATTCCCGAATCTGACGTATTGGCTGACCAAACAGCAAGCCCTCGGCTGGACCGAAGGACTGAGCCATCCGGTGCTCTACCTATCGTTCATGGCGGGGGTGATCATCCCGTTCACGCTGGCCGCGTCGTTGTCGGCCGCGGCCTCCCAGGAAAAGACCTCGGAGAACATGGCCCGCTACGGCATGGCTTTCATACCGCTGGCCTTCAGCGGACACCTGGCCCACGTCACCCACGAGTGGCTGGGGGACGGGATCTACACGCTGATCAGCTACGTCATCAAGGTCTACGATTCGCTGGTGCACGGTATCCCGATCGGCAGCGCCGATGTGGCTCTTAGCCCCTTTGTCAACGAGTCGATCGTAACCTTCCTCAAAGTCATGATCGTCCTGGGCGGGTTCGGGGCTTCGGTGCTCGCGTTGATCATGATCGCGCGCCGCTTCTCGCAAAAGAGCGTCTTTGCCAGAGTTCTTCCGCACATGCTGGTGCTCTGCACGTTCTGGATCGGTTACCTGTTCGTCTTCACCGCCGGCACCGGCGAGGCAGCCGTGCCCGCGGCTGCCGCCGCGACGGCGCCCGCGGCGCAGGTTGCTGGTGCCGCGGTGCCGGCGGCTCCCGCGGCACCGTGAATCTGGTCGTCGTGAATCCGATACCTTCGCTCGCCGTGGCTGGCGAACATCGGTCGTCTTTGCTCGGCCGCCCGGCGCCTCGGCCGATCGGGAGGACACACGCATGATCAAGCGGTTGCTCGCCCTTGGCGTCTCGATTTTGGCTATCGGCCTGGCCGCCGGCAGCGCCTCGGCGCTCAGCAGCGACCGCTGGACGAACGCGGCGCCCTACGGGTTGTTCTTCAACGACTACCAACCGAACTTCTACACCGGCTTCGTACCTCGAGTGCAGGAAGCAGAGAGAGTCAAGGTCCACCTCGGGCGCGGGAATCAGTTGCGCGTCAGGCTGGTGCTCTCCGACCAGACCATCGACAACTACCTCCTCGACCAGGTGGCGCGCCACGACCTGTACAAAGAGCTGATCGACGCCAAGGTCGTCAAACTCACGACCAACACGGCCTGGGAGACCTACGACAAACTCTTTGCCGACGCCGGCCTGGCACAGCAGGCGCGCAGTAAAGCGACTCTCTCGCCGCAGCAGTGGCGCGAACTCAACCTGCGCGCGATCGCGAAGTTCTCACCCGAGCGCCTCTTCCACATCCAGAAGGATTTTGCCCGGCTGCTCGACGACTTCGCCGGATTGCTGAAGGCAAGCGCCGCACCTTCGACGCTCGAGGCGAAACTCGACTTGGCGAACGCACTGTTCCCGCACCGCCTGTTCCTCGACCGGTTGACGGCTCAGCAGGACGCAGCGCTCGGCGAGTTGATCAACCTCGCGAAGACCGGCGATACGGCCGCCTTGCGGCCGAAGGCGCAGGCGTTCTTCGACGATGTCACGCGCCGCATCTACCCCGTCCACGACGGCAAGCTCGACTACTACGAGTTCACCGCGATCTACCCCGCCGGCACCTACGACAAGACGACTACGTACAAAGGGCACGTGATCCCCGAAATCACGACGCCCGGCGTGTGGCCGCTGATCCCGCGCATGCACGGCAAGGGTTTCCTCGGGATGATCGACTACATCTCCTCGGAGAGCTACTACGGACTGATGCCGATGTTGCCTTACGAATACGCCGGCGGCATCTCGTACAACGCGATACACAACACCGGCATCAGCAACTGGATCGCCGGGCACCCGCTGCTGCCGAAGGAGTGGCGGACGGTCACCGATGGAAGCCGCAACGGCAAGCCCTTCACGCGCGTCTCGATGACCAGCCGCGGCCCGGTCTCGCACGGATGCACGCGGCTCAACAACGGGCATCTGGCCGAGTTCCGCGAAATGCTGCCGTCGACCTCGGACGGGATGAAAGGAATCGTCACCTACCGCAACGTTTCACAGTGCTACGACGTCTTCGACTTGAAAGGTGACGGCGACGATCAGGTGATGGGCGTGCAGTACTACATCGCGTTCCGGCACACCAACGCGCGCGTCGCAAACCAGATCTGGGCTCAGAACAACCGCGAGGATTTCTATCGCTGGCTGTACGGCGACGAGATGACGTACGGCCCGATCGGTGCGGTGACGTTCAAAGAGGTCTGCGACGGCAAGTTCGTCGACCGCAAGGCACGCGAGGGCAAGACCTACCGTGACCTGAAGATGTACGAGGCCGCGTACGCGCCCGAGACGCTGCAGTTCTACACCATCAACGGCATCGACGCGTTGTCGGAAAGCGCGATGGAGTTCAACCGCGAACTGCGTCGCGTCGGTTACGGCTACACCCTCGATCGCAAGAAACTCTTCCTGCACTGACGAGGGTCGCGTCCGCTGCCTCGCAACGAGGTCCGGAGCGAAACGATACCCGAACCCACCAGTCTGTTGAAAGACCGTCCCGCAGCCTGTTCGAAATGGTCCAGCCGCAAGGCGCGCACGGACGGGGCGTGGACAGGCTCAGCCTTCGGCGCAATCACGCGTCCAGCCGCAAGGCGCGCGCGGACGGGGCACCGCCCGCCGGCGGTTGGTGGCCTCAGCCGCCACCCCCGCCGCCATCGGCGGCTCGCATCGACAGGCAGTGTCAGCGCCCGGTGAAGTCCGGCTCTCGCTTCTGCTGAAAAGCCCGTATCCCTTCTTGAAAGTCCTCGCTGGCGAAAGCCTTCTGCTGACCCCACGATTCGATCATCGCGACATCCCATGGCTCCCTCGACAACCCCCGCAGCACCGACTGTTTGGTCAGCGCCAGGTGCATCGTCGGTGCCTTGGCGAGTTTGCGCGCCAGCTTCAGCGCGGTAGGCATCACGTCGGCGGCCGGACACAGTTTGTTGATCAACCCCGCACGCTCTGCCTCGAGCAACGGGATGTCCTCGGCGAGATACAACCAGGTCAGCGCCCGCGAATAGCCGACCAGCCGCGGCAGCGTCCAGGTGACGAGATCGTCGGGGTGGATCGCGCGCTTGAGCCATATGGGCAGCAGGCGGGCCGAGTCGGCGCAGACCCTGATGTCGCACAACAACGCCATCCCCAGGCCGCCTCCGGCCGCTACCCCTTCGATCGCCGCGATAGTGGGCTTGGGCATCTCCAACAGGTCGAGGCACCAGGCGAACAAGGGCTGCGACGGCCCCGCCGGCCAGGCGCGCTGGTCATCGGTGGCCAAGTCCGCACCGGTACAAAAGGCGCCTCCGGCTCCGGTCAGCACCAGCACTCTGACGCGCGCATCGGCGGCAGCATCGCGCAACATGTCCCTGATGGCGTAGCGCAGCGCTCCGTTGAACGCGTTCTTTCGCGCGGGCCGGTTCATGGTCGCCACCAGCACGCCATCGTCGTCCAGGTTCACTTTGAGTTCGTCGCAGTAATCGTAAGTCGGCATGTGTTGTCCCTCGACGTTCACGTCATATCCCGGCCGGCACACCGCGGTAACGCTACGTCAGTTCTTTCTCGATAGACCTCATCGCCTGCCGGAACTTCTGCAGATCCCCGGTCCCCGGATCGAGGATCAGTTGATCGACGCCGGCGTGTTCGTACAGCGCGACCATCGACCGGAGTTCTTCCGCAGTACCGCGCATGGTCTTGCGGCCTGCCGGCGCCCGCTCGGGCGTCGCTTCGTCGCGGAACTGCACCACCAGGCGTGGCCGGATCGCAAACGAGCCGGCCAGACCGCGCTCATCAATCACCGCGCTGAGTTCATCGACACTGATGCTGAGCGGGTGCCAGGCTTGGCCGAACGCCCTCAAGCGCCGAAACGCGGCGGGGCTGTTGCCGCCGACGAAGATCGGCAACGGCGCCTGCGTGGGCTTGGGCTCGCAACGCAGACCGCTGAAGCGAAAGAACTCTCCACTGTGCTGCGGAACGTCGGCCGTCCAGAGTTCTCGCAGCGCGGCCAGCATCTCGTCGGTGATGGCTCCGCGCCGCTCGAAGTCGACACCGAGGTTTTCGTACTCGTCGCGCGTGACCCCCACGCCGATACCGAGGTCGACGCGCCCCCGCGAGAGGTCGTCCAGGGACGCAATCGTCTTGGCGAGCCGGACAGGATGATGCCAGGGCAGCACCAGCACGGATGTGCCCAGGCGCACCGAGTTCGTCACCGACGCCACGGCGATCAGCACGGTAAGGGCTTCGTGATAGGGAGCCGCGCCGAGACGCTCGGCAACGTAGCTGGAATGGAACAGGTGCTCACTCGTCCACACCGACGCGAAGCCCATGGCTTCGGCTTCCACGGCCAGGTCCATCAGATCTCGGACGTGAACGACTCCCTGGTTGTTGGGCAGGCATATCCCAAATCTCATGACCGGCTCTCCTCGACGTTGTCGTGCGGTTGCACGCTATAGACCACCGGTGCCTTTCAGATACGAGACCGCGTTGCACGCAGCCTGTTGAAAATGGCCCACGAGCGCGGAGCTAGCGACGCGCGAGGATCACACCTGTCTACTCGAGCTCGCCCCTCGCCATCTCGGGGCTCGTGCGCGCGAAACCACTCGCTACGACGTAGCTCCGCTACGCCTCCGCTCGCGGCTTTTCGCGCGCGCCTTGCATCTGGACCATTTTGAACAGGCTGATGGGCGATTTTTCAACAGACTGCTAGTGTCCGGGGGCTGGCCGGCGGCGGGAGCGGCGCTCGCTTGGAACCGGAGGGCTTCGCGGCTATGGCCCAAGCGTCGGTCGACATCGAGGCGACAGCCGCGGGCAACACCGCGCAGACGGCGTTCGCGGAGCGCATCCGGCAGTTCGAAGAACGGCCATGTGACGGAGAGAACCATGAGTACCCAATCTTTTGACTACGTCGTCGTCGGCGCGGGATCGGCCGGCTGTGTGGTGGCCAATCGTCTCACCGCGTCGGGCAAGTACACGGCCCTGCTGCTCGAAGCCGGCGGCGCCGACGACAACTTCTGGGTACCGATCCCGCTGGGAATGCCGCGCTTGTTGGGCAATCCGGCCATCGCCTGGCTGTACTCGACGGTCGCCACGCCGAGCTTCGCCGACCGCTCGATCGTCCTGACCCAGGGAAAGATGCTGGGCGGCAGCAGCTCGCTCAACGGCATGATCTACGTCCGCGGGCAGAAGGACGACTACGACGGCTGGGCCGCCGGCGGATGTCCGGGCTGGGCGTGGAACGACGTGCTGCCGTACTACAAACGCCTCGAATCCATCGAAGGCGGAAGCGACGCCTACCACGGGCGCAGCGGTGAACTGAAGCTCAGCTGGATCCGGCAGATCCACCCGACCTCGCAGAGTTTCATCGAGGCCGCCCAGCAGGCCGGCATCCGGTTCAACGAAGATACCAACAGCGGCAATCAAGAAGGGATCGGTTACATCCAAGGCACGATCTACAAGGGCCGCAGGCAGTCGACGTCGAACACGTTTCTGAGTGCCGCGCGCGCTCGTCAGAACTTGACCGTGATGACCGGCGCGCAGGTACGGCGCGTCACGTTCGAGAACCGTCGCGCCGCGGGCGTCGAACTCGCAAACGGCACGAAGCTGAGCGCCCGGCGCGAAGTCATCGTGTGCGCCGGCACCATCGGCTCGCCGCAGGTCCTCCAGCACTCGGGGGTTGGCGACGCCGCTCACCTGCGATCGCTCGGCATCGACGTCGTCGCCGACGTCCCCGAAGTCGGCAAGAACCTGCACGACCATCTGTTCGGTCACCTCAAGTACGGGATCGCCAAGCCATCCGGCAGCATGAATCGCAAGTTCACCAACATCCCGGCGATGGGGTTCGAACTGGTGCGCTGGCTGCTGTTCGGAACCGGCGCGCTCAATACGACTTCGGCGCAGATCCTCGGCTTCATCAAGTCCAGCGCCGATCAGCCCAAGCCCGACATACAGCTGGCGATGCGGCCGTTCTCGTTCCACATCGAACCCACCGGAGCGGTGGCGGTCGATTCATCCCCAGGCATCACCGTGTCGGCCATCAACGTTCAGCCGTTCAGCCGCGGCGAGGTAAAGATCACCTCCGCCGATCCGGCCGCCCGCGCCAGTGTCTTCACGAACTACCTCAGCGACGACCGCGACATCGAGACGCTGACAAACGGAATCGCGAAACTGCGCGAGATCATGCGCCAGCCCGCGATCGAGCCGCTGATCACCAAGGAACTCGAACCGGGCCCGGCAACTACCTCGCCGCAGGACATCGAAGCGTATCTGCGAAGAGCGGCTTCAACCGTCTACCACCCGGTGGGTACCTGCCGCATGGGATCCGACCAACGTGCGGTACTCGATCCTCGGCTTCGCGTGTGCGGCGTCGACGGCCTGCGCGTCATCGACGCCTCGGTGATGCCCAAGATAATCTCGGGCAACACCAATGCGCCCTCGATCATGATCGGCGAGAAGGGCGCGGAACTCGTGCTGGCCGATGCGCGATAATTGCGATCCCCGGCCGTGATCCGGCAAGCTCCCCTACGCGAGAAACACCGATGACGAAGACGCTCGAATGGATCGAAGAACCCAGCCGGCGCACACCGGTGCGGCGCCGCACTCAGGTACTGGTGGTCGGCGGCGGCGCGGCCGGCGTTGCCGCAGCAGTAGCGGCGGCGCGAAGCGGCGCCGACACGGTGTTGGTCGAACGCCACGGCGCACTCGGCGGCCTTGCCACCGGCGGACTGATCGCGTTGTTCCTGACTCTCGACGACGGCGCCGGCCATCGGGTAGTCGGCGGTCTGTGCCAGGAAGTCACCGAACGTCTGGCGGCGCGCGGCGCGGCGTTCTTCCCGGACCAGACCCAATGGGGCAGCGACCTCGAGTCGTTGCTCGACGTACAGAGACAATGGGGACTGGTGTGGGGCTCGCCGCCGCACCGCGTTCGATACTCGGTGGCCTACGATCCCGAAGCGCTGCGCGCGGTGCTGGCCGAGATGGTCGTCGCATCCGGCGTCAATCTGTTGCTGCACAGCTGGGCGTGCGAAGCGATCCGCGACGGCGAACGCGTGCGCGGCGTTACCTTCCAATCGAAGGCGGGCCGTTTCGCGATTCTCGCGGACGTCGTCATCGACGCCAGCGGCGACGGCGATGTGTTCGCGTCGGCGGGCTGTGCCCACGACACCGAGACGGTGCTGCCGTGGCTGTGGTTCCGCGTCGGCGGCGTCGACGTCGAAAAGGCGCAGGCGGGCGGAGCCTGGTGTTTTCGCACCGTCAACGACGGCCAGGTGCTGTTCCCGTGGGGCGCCACCGAGCGCGTGATACGCAAGATCGACGCGACCGATCCCGACGACCTGACGTTCGCGCAACTCGAGTGCCGCCGCGTGGTGATGGAGGAGTTCGAGCGCTTGCGGCACGAGACACCGGGCTTCGAGCGCGCACACTTGTGCGAAATCGCCCGCGACCTCGGCATCACCGAAAGCCGCCGCCTGGCAGGACGCTACGTGCTCGCGCGCGAGGACATGGATCGCCCGTTGGGCGACGCGATCGGCCTGACCGGCCACTGGACCAAATACGGAGCGCTGTACTGGCTGCCCTACAGGTCGCTGCTCGCGCGCGAGTTCGACAACCTGCTGGCGGCAGGCCGCTGCATCTCGGTCGACCACCGAACCCACCACGCGACCAAAGAGATCCCGGCGTGCATGGTCACCGGGCAAGCGGCAGGCACCGCCGCTGCACTGGCCGTACTCGGCGCGACCACGCCGTGCAGCCTCGACGTCGCGGCGTTGCGTGGCGCGCTGAGCGCACAGGGCGTCCTTTTGTCGCCGGACTGAAGCGTCACGCGTGTTCGAGTAACGTTGCGCACACGCTCACGGTTGCTGCGCCGTTCGAGTAACGTTGCGCACACGCTCACAGTTGCTGCGCCGACTCCCGTGGCTGCGACAACGCACAGGAAGCGCGGGCGCGCGGTTCGGTTGGCCGTGGTTTTCGTGTCTCTTGTCGTCACCGGTCGCCGCCCCATGCGGAAGTCGAGGTGAGGTTCGCGGTGGGGCGGCGGCGACCGGCCCAGAGCGAGGAAACGGTTTTCAGCACACGAAGGATCCTGCCATGGCCAAGAAGCTCGATTGGTACTACCACCGCAACGGTTGAACCACCTGTATCAAAGCGTCCAAGTTTCTGGACGCCAACGCGATCGTAGCGGCACAGGTCGTTTCCGCCGCCGCCAAACTCGGCCGCGACGACGCGGCCAAACTGGCGCGCGAGGCTGCCAAGGTCGTCGTAGCCAAGGGGAAACAGGTGACCGAGTTCAAGACCGGCGGCAAGGCTCCGGCCGAGTGCGTGGATGCGATGCTCGGCCCCACGGGCAACCTGAGGGCCCCGACGCTACGAGTCGGCAAGACCGTGCTGGTGGGTTTCGACGAGGACGCGTATCGGGCCGCACTGCTCTGATCGATGCCCGATCGCTCGCGCGTATTCGCCGCGGCGCAGCCGCTCGCGGTGCCGGTACGCCGACGAACCGGCAGCGTCGTCGTGCTGCCGTTGACGTCCTCGCGCCAGCTTGCCGCGCAGGTGCCGGCACGTGGACGGAGCACTCGCCTCGTTGTGCCTTCGCGCCCGGACCGATAGAGTTCCGCGATCATGTTCCACTCTCTGTTCGTACAGTGGTTCAACCTCTCGCTGCAGTGGGGTTACGCGGGCGTCTTCCTGCTGATGGCGATCGAGTCGACGATCTTTCCCATCCCTAGCGAGATGATAGTCCCGCCGGCGGCCTACTGGGCCGAGCAGGGACACTTCAGATTCTGGGGAGTGGTACTGGCCGCTACGCTGGGATCCTGGAGCGGTTCGGCGCTGTCGTACTTCGTCGCGCAGAGCCTCGGAAGGCCACTGATACTGCACTACGGCAAGTACTTCCTGGTTCCGGAAAAGAAGTGGATGCTGGCCGAGCAGTGGATCCTGCACTACTCGGCGGCCGGCGTCTTCTTTGCGAGACTGCTGCCGGGAGTTCGGCATTTGGTATCGCTCCCGGCCGGCGCCGCGCGTATGCCGTTCGCACTGTTCAGTGCCATGACTCTCTCGGGCTCGCTGCTGTGGAGCACCGTGCTGGCGTGGTTCGGTGCCAGCGTCCTGACCGACCAGCCGGAGTTGCTCGAGAACCCCGACGCGCTGGTGCGGCTGCTCAAGGAAAAGCTTCTGTGGTTCGTCGCGGCCGCGATCATACTGCTGGCGCTCTACGTCGTCGTCGACATGCTCGGGCGCCGGTTTCGGCGCGAAGCCTCGCAGGCCTGAGCCCTCCCCAGCCTCCCGGCCCCTTCACCAGGGCCCCCTGCACGGGCCGGCCGCGAGAGAAAGAACAGCGGCCCAAAGCAAATCGGGCGCGCCCCGGACGCCCGGGGCCGAAGTGGCGCCCGGCGGACCCCGTGCTAGCTTCCGCGCCCGTGAAAACCTCGACCGCCCGCCCAGGTCCGAACCGTCCCCGGACGGCCCTTTCTCCGTCGGTGCTGACCGCAAGGCAGCAGCGTGTGCTCGAGCGCTGGCTCGAGACGTGGAAGGTCTCGCGTCTGTCGCGCGATCTGCGCGTCGAGTTCTCGCCGCGATTGCGCCGTGCCTTCGGGCGCTGTTACCAGAGCGATCGGCTGATCCGGCTTACACCATCGTTGATCGGCGCCCAGTCCTACCTGATGGACGAAGTCCTGTGCCACGAAGCCGCGCACGCGGCCGTGTACGAGCGCTACGGCGCCGACTGCCAGCCTCACGGTAAAGAGTGGCGGCTGATGATGGAGGCGGCCGGCTTCGAACCACGCGTGCGTATTCCGGTAGTGGTACGCGCAGGGTCCGCGATAAGAAGCGCCGGGCGCAGCGCAGCCTTGTTCGTCCATCGCTGTCCGGTGTGCCGCAGTTCGCGCAAAGCGCCGAAGCAGATTCACGGCCTGCGCTGCGCGCGCTGCACGAGAGAAGGCAAGACGGTAGCGATGAAAATCGAAGCGGGCCGGCGCGCCCGCACGCGCGGCTAGGCGCCGTTGCCGTAGCCCCCCAAGCCCCGGCAACGACCCCACCGGAGAAAAAACCTCAGAAAAGAATCTAAAGTTTTCTCGAGCGGGCCAGCAGGCTCCGCCGGTTCCGATCGACCCCCTCCACAGACTGACCTCGTAAAGATCGACGACTACCTCGGCCAGCGGGCTCCGCCGCCTCGACTGGCGTCCGGCCGCCCCCCATCGCCGCAGCGCCCCAACCTTGGGGGCCGCGCCGTGCCGCCCTTCCCCGCTGTGCATTTCTTCTTAGGCCGGCCAAAAAACTCAACTCCCTACCGCCAAAGGCCTTCCGTCACTTGCCCCGGTCTGCAATAGTCCTAACCAGCGTTGGTGCCCTGAAGGCGGATTGAGGTGGATCCACCGCCACGGCCAGGCGTCTACACCACAAAGTCAGTCGGAGGGACCATGAAGATTCGCAAGGGGTTCGTCGCCGCGACGGTCGCGGCTTCCGTGTTGCTCTCGCTCGCTCCAGTGCGCGCGGACGCGTTCTGCCTGTTCAACTGCTCCTACACCAAGACCAAGTACCCGATCGTGCTCGCGCACGGCATGGCGGGCTTCAGTTCACTGTTCGGCGTCTACGAATACTTCTACGGGATTCCGGGCGCGCTGCGCAATCAGGGCGCGACCGTCTACACGACTTCGGTCAGCCAGTTCAATTCCACCCAGCAGCGCGGTGAGCAACTGCTCGCCCAAGTGAAGACCATCGTCGCCACCACCGGCAAGGGCAAGGTCAACCTGATCGGCCACAGCCACGGCGGACTCGACGTGCGTTACGTCGCGGCAGTGCGTCCCGACCTGGTCGCGTCGGTCACCTCGGTAGCGACTCCGCACAAGGGCGCCGACCTCGCCACCTACCTGCGCGCTCACGTCTCGGGCGGCAGTTTCACCGAGAGCGTGCTCGCGTACTTCGTCAACAGCCTCGGCACGGTGCTCGGGCTGCTCACCGGCCACACCAACCAGCAAGACGCGATTGCCGGACTCGATTCGCTGACCGCCGCGGGTCTCGCGTCGTTCAACGCCGTCTATCCTCAGGGCGTTCCGACCACCGCGTGCGGGTCGGGCGCGGCCACTGTCGGCGGGATCCGTTACTATTCGTGGTCGGGCACCGGCGTGCTGACCAACGTACTCGACGTATCCGACACCCCGCTCGGACTGACTTCCCTCTTCTACTCCGAGTCGAACGACGGCCTGGTCGGGCGCTGCAGCTCGCACCTGGGCACCGTGATCCGCGACAACTACTTCCAGAACCATCTTGACGAAGTGAACCAGGTGATCGGCCTGGTCTCGATCTTCGAGACCAATCCCGTCACGCTGTTCAAGGGCCACGCCAACCGGCTCAAGAACCTCGGTCTCTGAAAACGGGGAATCCGTCTACGTTTGCCGCACGGCGGGCTCCCCTCACGGAGAGCCCGCCGTGTTTGTTTGAGATCCCGCGATGAACCGACTGACCCGAATTTTTCTCGTAGCCGTTATCGTCATCGGCATCGGGCTGTTATTCGCGCGCGGACGCGGCCCGGCGCGCCTCGGCGGCGATTCCGCCAGCGGACGCGACGTCGCCGTCGGCGCGCGCGCCACTGCCTCGCAAAGCGCTGGCCGCGACACGCCCGAAGGCGGCTCGGGCGCGCGCGCCTTCGAGGATCGCGGCACCGGCGGCGCCTCGCCTTCGCACCACCTTCCCGAATCGCTCCAAGACACCGACGTCCCCGGTGGCCTGCTGGTCGACGCCAACGGCAATTTCGTCGCGACCGCCGACGCCCTCGACATGTTCGAGTACTTCTTCTCGGCGACCGGCGAGGAAACCGCAGAGCAGATCATCGCGCGCATCCGCGCGGAAATCGGCAAGCGCCTGCGTCCCCCGGCCGACGCTCAGGCCAGTGCCTTCTTCGAACGCTACCTGTCGTACCGCGAGCGCGGCATGGCGATGGGCGGCGGCGGAACCGAAGGCGCCGATCTGCGAGCCGGATTCGAAAAACTCAAGTCCCTGCGCCGCGAGATCTTCGGAGAAGAAACCGCGACGGCTTTGTTCGGTGAGGAAGAAGCGCAAGCCGACATCTCGATCCGCCAGCGCGAAGTCGCCGCGGACCCCGACCTCAGCGACGAGGAAAAAGCCGCGCGCATCGAAGCTCTCTACAACGAACTACCCGAGCCGCTGCGCAAGGCTCACGAACAAAC
>Ga0172370_10002200_pt1 | contig 28502 bp, 25 predicted proteins | sample LakKiv5m_FD_114538 | JGI IMG/M metagenome (GOLD analysis project Ga0172370, IMG submission 114538) | Freshwater microbial communities from Kabuno Bay, South-Kivu, Congo - kab_022012_11.5m | ecosystem: Environmental > Aquatic > Freshwater > Lake | place: Democratic Republic of the Congo...
ACGGTATTTGAAGGCTCCGATCAACCATATGGCAATGCTGTGAAATTCTTCGTCTGCGCAGCCTACGGCTAAGCCACTGTTTCCGGTTCCACCTCTTTCACGATTGCGTTATTTTTCGACGTATTTGCGAATTCTTGTGTCGACCGGTTTTCGGTCGGCGCATCAATGCTGCGCGAAACCCGGTATTGATCACAGCCGCGCAACAGCCATGCCCAACCCCGAGCGATTCCGTCATCTCCGATTCTGCAAGAAATGCGGTCGGCAGGAGCGCCGCCACCCCGGGGCCCGGCGCAAACGCGGGTCCGATTCGGTAGTCTGACCGGCCGCTTTCTTGCTGCCCGAGGTCAGACCCCAAGGGCGGCAAGCAACGCCCGCAGGGTCATGAACACCAGGATCAGCGAACCGATGGTCCACAGGCTGGCGCGCACATCATGGGTCTGGGCGGTGAAGTAGGCGGCAAAATGCACCAGCCTTGAGATGACGTAACCGTAAAGCAGCACCTGCGCCAGCCACAGCGGCGGCGCCGTCAGCACGTAAAGCAGGCCGGCGACCAGAAAGAACGGCAGGTTTTCCAGATCGTTCAACTGGATGCGCCGGATCCGCTCGACCCGTTCGTCCGGGGCAAGCTGGGCGGGGTTCGGGCTGGGGTTGAGGCGGGTCTGGCGCAGGTCTTCGGGCGAGCGGTAGCCGCCCTTGATCTGCATCATCCGTACCACCGTCAGCCATGACATCGCGACCGCCTTGAGAATCATCAGGCAGGCGGCAATCGCATAGGTGGCAAACAGCGGGTCTTGGTAACTTAGCGCGGGCATCGGGCACCTGCCGGATCAATGTCGCACGGATATACCATTCTGCTGCCGGGCGGGCCAAGGATATTGCCTTGTGCACCTTTCGGCACCGGGCCCGTCACCGTCGGCTCAGTTTCCGGCCGGGGCGGGGCTGTCAGTGGCGTCTGGGGCCGGGGCAGGGGCGGGGCCGGTCAGGATACCGTTGGTCCATTCCCCGGCGGATTCATGCCCGCCGACATAGCGCACCACCCCCTGTCCCTGACGCTTGCCCGCGACAAAGCTGCCCTCGTAGCTGTCGCCGTTGGGATAGGTGGCAATCCCGGTTCCGTCGATCTCGCCCGCCTTCCAGCCGCCGACGTAAACAAAGCCGTCCGGCATGGTCAGCTTGCCTTGTCCTTCGCGCTGCCCGGCCTTGAAGGTGCCGACATAGACCGAGCCGTCGCCATAGGTTGCGGTGCCTTGGCCGTGGCGCTTGCCGTCCTGCCAGGCCCCCTCATAACGCGAGCCGTCGGGGTAGGTCATGACACCTTGCCCGTGCGGTCGGGCGTCCTTGAAGCCGCCTTGGTAAACCCCGCCGCCCGCATAGCTTGCGTGGCCGGTGCCGGTGATCGCGCCGCCGCGCCATGCGCCCTCGTAGCTGGTGCCATCGGGATAGGTGATCTTGCCGATGCCTTGGGCCTGATCGGCGCGCAATGCGCCAACATAGACCGAGCCATCGGGGTAGGTCAGGCTGCCCGCGCCTTCCATCCGGCCTTCGACCCAGGTGCCGTCGTAGCGGTAGCCATCGACATCGCGGTAAACCCCCTGGCCGTGGCGCTTGCCCGCGCTGAAGGCGCCCTCATAGACCGAGCCGTTGGCATAGCTCATCCGGCCCTTGCCCTGACGCTCGCCGTTGACCAGCGTTCCCTCGTAGATGTCGCCATTGGGCTGGGTCAGCTTGCCGGTGCCGTTGATCTGGCCATCAGCCCATTGCCCGACATAGGTCAACCCCTCGGGCATCGTCAGGGTGCCCAAGCCTGCGCGCTGCCCGGCCACCAGATCGCCCTCGTAGGTGGTTCCGTCGGCGTAGGTGATCTTGCCTCGGCCCTGCTGGGTGCCATCGACCCATTGCCCCTCGTAGCGCGCCCCGCCCGGGCTTGCCATCACGCCCTGACCCTGGCGCACGGCGTTGACGAAATCGCCGCTGTAGGTCGAGCCGTCAGCATAGGTGGCCACCCCCTTGCCGGTCATCTTGCCATCGACCCAGTCGCCGTCGTAGCTGCCGCCGTCGGGGTAGGTGATCTTGCCGCGGCCCTCGGGTTTGCCAAGCGCGAACTGGCCCTCGTAAACCGAGCCATCGGGAAAGTGCGCCGTGCCCTTACCCTTGATCTCGCCCGCCACCCATTCGCCGCTGTATTCATAGCCATTGGGCAGCCGGTAGGTGCCGGTGCCATTCTGCAAGCCCTGGCTGAAAGTGCCTTCATAGACGCTGCCATCGGCATATTGCTTGGTAAAAACCTCGCCCTCGGCCTGGGCCCATAGCGGCGGCGCCGGAACGACGGCAAGCACCAGCGCCGAGATCCCCGCCCGCATCACGCCCGTTCTGATCACCCGCATGGTCGCAGCCCCCCATCCACCCGGATGAACCTAGCTTTGCCACCACCGCGTGACAAGCGCCCGCGCCGCAATCGGCTTTTCCCTGCCCGCGGTTCTGCTAGAACCCGCAAACAGGAACGCGACCCCGCGGCGACCCAAGCGATAGGCCAAGCCATGCCCGAGACCTTCCGCCTGACTCTGGCGCAACTCAATCCGACGGTGGGCGCGCTTGCCGCCAATGCCGCTCTGGCGCGCGCCGCCTGGGCGACCGGGCGCGCGGCGGGGGCGCAGATGGTGGCGTTTCCCGAGATGTTCATCACCGGCTACCAAACTCAGGATCTGATCCTGAAGCCGGCCTTCGTGGCGGCGGCGGTGGCGACCCTCGAAGGCCTGGCGCGCGACTGTGCCGACGGCCCGGCGGTCGGCATCGGCGGCCCCTGCCTGCGCGGAGGCAAGCTGCACAATGCCTATTATGTGCTCGCGGCCGGGCGGATCGCGACCGTGGTTCTGAAACATCACCTGCCCAACGACGGCGTGTTCGACGAAAAGCGGGTGTTCGCCAGCGCCGATGTCCATGGCCCTTACCGGATCGGCCCGCTGCGCATCGGCACCCCGATCTGCGAGGACGCCTGGCATGGCGACGTGACCGAGACGCTGGCTGAATCGGGGGCCGAAATCCTGCTGGTGCCCAACGGCTCGCCCTATCACCGCGGCAAGCCCGATCAGCGGGTGAACCTGATGGTGGCGCGGGTGGTCGAGACCGGGCTGCCGCTGGTCTATCTCAACATGGTCGGCGGCCAGGATGATCAGGTGTTCGACGGGGCATCGTTCGTGCTGAACCCCGGCGGCACGCTGGCGCAGCAACTGGCGCAGTTCGACGCGGTGGTGGCGCATGTCGATTTCACCCGAACCCCGGAAGGCTGGCGCGCCGAACCCGGCCCGAAAGCCGCGATCCCGCGAATCTGGGAGGCCGACTACCGTGCCTCAGTGCTGGGTTTGCGCGATTATCTGGCCAAGACCGGCTTTGCGCGGGTGCTGGTTGGCCTGTCGGGCGGGATCGATTCCGCGATCTGCGCCACCATCGCCGCCGACGCGATCGGGCCGGAAAACCTGCGCTGCGTCATGCTGCCGTCCGAATTCACCAGCCCCGAGTCACTGGCGGATGCGCGTGAGGTCGCGCGCCGCTTGGGCTGTCGGCTGGACACGGTGCCGATCAGCGGCGCTCAGGCAGCGGTGGGGGCGGCGCTGGCGCCGCTGTTCGGCGGTGCGGCCCCCGGCATCACCGGCGAAAACATCCAAAGCCGTCTGCGCGGGCTGCTGCTGATGGCGATCTCGAACCAGTCGGGGGCGATGCTGCTGACCACCGGCAACAAATCCGAAATGGCAGTGGGTTACTGCACCATCTACGGCGACATGAACGGCGGCTACAACCCGATCAAGGACATGTACAAGACCCGGGTGTTCGCAACCTGCCGCTGGCGCAACGAAAATCACCGCGACTGGATGCTGGGCCCGAAGGGGGCGGTGATCCCCGAGCGGGTGCTGACCAAGGCCCCAAGCGCCGAGCTGCGCGCGGGCCAGCGCGACGACGACAGCCTGCCGCCCTATCCAATCCTCGATGCGATCCTCGAAGGTCTGGTCGAGCGCGAGGCGTCGGTCGCCGAGATCGTGGCGCAAGGCTATGACGCGGCCGTGGTCAAACGGGTCGAGCAGTTGCTTTATGTCAGCGAATACAAGCGCTATCAGGCCGCCCCCGGCACCCGCCTGACGCCGCACGCGTTCGGGCTGGACCGCCGCTATCCGATCGCCAACCGCTGGCGCGACGATGGTTAGGAAGGCCGGGGGCGACGCTCGGCGCGCCTTGGCGTTTGCTTCGCGCTGTCCTGCGGCCCGACTGCCGCCTTGCCGCCCCGTCCGCAAGCGAATACCGACCGCAAGCAAGGGATGCGCGCCGCCTCAGACCGCGCTGACCACGCAGTCGGCCACCAGGCGCTCGGCGTCCTCGCGGCGGCACAGCTCGGTGGCCTCGGTCATCACCGCGGCACTGGCCGCCGCCACTCCGCGCGCCAGCGCCTGCGGCGCGGCTTCGCCCCGCGCCACCGCCAGCACATAAGCGCCGACGAAACTGTCGCCCGCACCGACCTTGCTGCGCACCCGCACCTTGGGCGCGCGACAAAACCAGCACCCGCCGCTGCTGTCGGCCAGCACCGAGCCATCGGCCCCATGCGCCACGATCACGGCTCTCGCCACACCGCGCGTCACCAGCCTGGCGGCGAAACCGACCGTGGCTTCGCGCGAGGTCAGGCCGTCACCCGCCAGCGCCTGCGCTTCTTCGCTGTCCATCCTCAACACGCTCAAGCCCGCCACCGCCGCCGCGGCAAGGTTGGTCAGCGGGGCCCCCGAGGTGTCCACCAGAATCGACCCCAGCCCGGCCAGCCGAGCCACCAGGTTGCGCGGGAAATCGGGGGTAAAACCACCCGGCTGGCTGCCGCTCAGCACCACCCATCCGTCCCTGGGTGCGACGGCGGCGATGCGGTCGGGAAGCGCGGCGATCAGCGCCGCAGGCCAGGTGGCACCGGGCATCACGAAGCGAAACTGCCGCCCGGTGGTGGCCTCGATCACCGCGAGGCTCTGGCGGGTCTCGCCGGGGCCGGCAAACGCCACCACCGGAATGCCGGTTGCCGCCATCAGCCCGCCCAGTTGCATCCCGGTGGCACCCCCGAAGGCAACGAAGGCGGTGCTGGCACCGCCCAAGAGGGCAATCGCGCGGCTGACATTGATGCCGCCACCGCCGGGGTCGAGCCGGGGAGACACACAGCGCAGCTTGGGGCCGGCCAGCACCTCGGGCACTTCGGTCGAGACATCGACCGTCGGGCTGAGGGTCACGGTCAGAACCGGTTGCTGCGCGGTCATCGGGGCCATCGGGCGTCCTTTGCGGCGATCCGGTTCATGCGCAGACCAGTCGCATGCGTTACTCCACGATCTCGATGGTCAGATCGAAGCTGCCGGAACGGTCGGAATTCTGGTCGCGCAGGGTGGTTCGCAAGACATAAGGTCCGGCCTCCAGGCCATTGAGGTTATAGGTCAGATTGGCCTGGAATTCCTTGTTCTGGTAGCGTGAGACCAGGGCCAGTCGCATCAGGTCGGCCGCTTCGATGAGCACTTCGCCGGTGGGGGTCAGCACCTTCAGATCGACATTGAAACCGATCCCCCAGCTGCCGTCGGCCTGGGCGCCATAGCCAAAGCCGAAAGGTTCGGCATAGATGATCACCGGCTCGCCCACCTTGAAGATGGCGTCGGCGCGCGTGGTGTAGATACCGTAACCGGCGGCGGTCTCGGTCACCAGTGCCGCCTCGGAGAAAGCGATGGTGCCCACCTGATCCCAGACCTGACCGAACAGTGTCCGGGTCGCACGCAGGGCCGCGTCGGGCTGGCCCTGAGCAAGGCTGGCCTCGATTGCGGCCGCCTGGTCGGCAATCCGTCCGGCGAGGCCGGCAAGCGGCAGGGCCGTGCACAGCGCCGCAAGGGCGGCAGCCGCAGGGCGGTTACGGGTCAGGTGCATGGCAGACTCCTGTGGCAGGGCAACAACGGGCCCCGGTGATGCTACAACGCATGACCGTGGCTCGGGAATACGCAATCGGCTGAATGTTTCCGGACCGCAGGCCGTGCATCAGCGCACAGATCGCTTGCGATCTGGCGCAATGGCGCAGGATGAAAGCCTTGCTTAAGTCTGGTCGGTAAACCCGAAGGAGGTTGCCATGAGCACCGTCAAACTTGCGATCCTGTTCTATTCCACCTACGGCACCAACCAGCAGATGGCCGAAATCGCCGCCGAAGCCGCCCGCGCCGCGGGTGCCGAGGTGCGGCTGTTGCGCATTGCCGAGACCGCCCCCGAGGCGGTGGTCAACAGCCAGGAGGGCTGGAAGGCGCAGGCCGCGCGGGCAGCGGCGATTCCGGCCGCCACCCCCGACGACATGGCCTGGGCCAATGCCTATCTGTTTTCCGGCCCGACCCGCTTTGGCGGTGCCGCGAGCCAGGTGCGGGCTTTCATCGACACTCTGGGCGGGCAGTGGTTCACCGGCGCGCTGGCCAACAAGGCGGTCAGTGCGATGACCTCGGCCCAGAACGCGCACGGTGGACAGGAGTCGACCACGCTGGGGCTTTACACCACCTTCCTGCACTGGGGCTCGGTGATCGTGGCGCCCGGCTACACCGATTCGGCGGTCGGTGGAGCGGGTGGCAATCCCTATGGCTACAGCCATAGCCAGGGCGCGCCGTTCGATGACAAGGCCCGGGCCGCGATTGCGCATCAGGCCAGGCGGCTGGTGACGATTGCCGCCAAGCTCGCGGCCTGATCCTGTGGGCGCGGGTGCTGCCCGCCCCTACTCCCACCAGCGATCGACGCTGGCGATGTCGTCATCCGACCAACCGAAGTGATGCGCCAGCTCGTGCACTAGCACGTGGCGCACCAGATCGGACAAGGTGATATCGCCGCGCTCGGCCCACTCGTCGAGCAGCGGGCGGCGGAACAGCCAGATCAGGTCGGGCTGTTGCGGCTGATCCATCACCGACTTTTCGGTCAGCGGGATGCCGTCGTAGAGCCCGGTCAGATCGAACGGGTCGTCGATTGCCATCTCGGCCAGCACGGCCTCGGGCGCAAGATCCTCGACGCGCAGCGCCACCGCCGCCGCAGCGGCGCGGTAAGGCAGCGGCAGCGCCGCCACGGCGTCTTGTGCCAAGCGCTCGATCAGGGCGGCGTCGGGGGCGGCGGCTTCGGCCCATTGCGCATCGTCGGGCGCGGTCATTGCAGACTCCGGAATGCAGCTTGCCCCCAATATGGACATTTTCCGGCGGCTGTGAAAGAGCAGGCCCGACCCGAGGAGAGTTTCATGCCCGCCATCGTTACCCGCTTTGCCCCGTCGCCCACCGGCTACATCCATGTCGGCAACCTGCGCACCGCGCTGATGAACTACATGATCGCCCGCAAGGCGGGCGGCAGCTTCATCCTGCGGCTCGACGACACCGATCAGGAACGCAGCAAGCAGGAATATGCTGACGGCATCATGACCGATCTCGACTGGCTGGGGCTGCACTGGGATCGGGTGGAACAGCAATCCCTGCGGCTCGAGCGCTACCGCGCGGCGGCGGATGAGTTGCGCGCGGCGGGGCGGTTCTACGAATGCTTCGAGACCCCGGTCGAGCTTGATCTGAAGCGCAAGAAGCAGCTCAACATGGGCCACCCGCCGGTTTACGACCGCACCAGCCTGAAGCTGAGCGACGCCGACCGCGCCCGGCTGCGCGCCGAGGGGCGCGAGGGTTACTGGCGCTTCCGGCTCGATCGCACGCGGATCGAATGGGCCGACGGCATTCTCGGGCCGATCTCGATCGATGCCGCCAGCCTGTCCGACCCGGTGCTGATCCGCGCTGATGGTCAGGTGCTTTATACCTTTGCCAGTTCGGTTGACGACATCGACATGGGGGTCACACATATCGTGCGCGGCGCCGACCATGTGACCAATACCGCAACGCAGATCCAGATCATGCAGGCGCTGGGCGGCACTGCGCCGGATTTTGCCCACCACAGCCTGTTGACCGGAGCGCAAGGCGAGGCGTTATCAAAACGGCTGGGCACCCTTTCGTTGCGCGATCTGCGGGCGCGCGGGGTCGAGCCGATGGCGCTGCTGAGCCTTATGGCGCGGCTGGGGTCATCGCAGCCGGTCACGCTGGCGGGGTCGCTGGACGAGCTGGTGACCGGGTTCGAGCTTGGCTCGTTCGGCGCCGCGCCCACCAAGTTTGACGCCGAAGACCTGTTCCCGCTGACCCGCGCCCATGTCCAAAGCCTGCCCTATGGGGCGGTGGCGGCGCGGATCACGGCGCTGGGTGTGCCCGCTGCGCAGGCCGAGCCGTTCTGGCGGGCGACGCGCGAAAACATCACCGTGCTGGCCGATCTCGAGCGCTGGTGGCAAATGTTTCGCGACGGGGCCGAGCCGGTGATTGCCGAGCAAGACCGGGACTATGTGGCGCAGGCGCTGGCCTTGCTGCCCGCCCGACCTTGGGGTCAGGGCACCTGGGGCGCCTGGACGACCGCGGTGAAAGAGGCCACCGGCCGCAAGGGCCGCGCGCTATACATGCCTCTGCGGCTGGCGCTGACCGGGCAGGCGCGGGGGCCGGAAATGGCGGATGTGTTGCCGCTGTTGCAGGTGGTGCGCGCCAAGGGCTGAAGCCGGGGCAGGGCGGCGGCGGCATGCCGTGGTATGCGTTTTGGGGCTTGCCTTGGTGCTGGCGGGCGGGCTAGTTTGCGGCGTCAGGATCGGGAGAATCCGGTGCGGGGCTTGGCCGCAGCCGGTGCCGAAGGAGCAACCGCCCCGGTAAACTCTCAGGCGCAACGGACCGTCCTGACGGACAGACTCTGGAGAGCGGCCCTGGCGGGCCCGCCGAAGGGATAACAATCTCAGGCGCCCCAACGGCGGGGCAGGGACAGAGGGGGCATCGTGGGGCAGGGATTGGCCTGTCCGGACGATGCCGGAGCATTTCCGGCTGGACATGAGGAGAGGCGGCGTGACCGACCTTGAGACGACCGGGCTGAAACGGCTTGGCTTGCATGATCTGCATGTCAGCCTCGGCGGCAAGATGGTGCCGTTTGCCGGCTACGAGATGCCGGTGCAATACCCGACCGGGGTGCTGAAGGAACATCTGCACACCCGCGCGCAAGCCGGGCTGTTCGATGTCAGCCACATGGGGCAGGTCATCCTGCGCCCGAAAACCACCTACGAGGCGACGGCGCTGGCGTTCGAGGCGCTGATGCCGGTCGATGTGCTGGGGGTCAAGCCGGGGCGGCAGCGCTATGGCATGTTCACCAATGCGCAGGGCGGGATTCTTGACGATCTGATGTTCGCCAACCGCAGCGATCACATCTTTGTCGTGGTCAACGCTGGCTGCAAGGACGCCGACGTGGCGCATATGCGCGCGCGCCTGTCGGGGGCCTGCACGGTGGAATATATCACCGACCGCGCCCTGCTGGCGTTGCAGGGGCCGGCCGCCGAGGCGGCGCTGGCGCGCCATGTGCCGGGTGTCACGGCGATGAAGTTCATGGATGTGGCGGTGCTGGCCTGGCAGGGGGCGGATCTGTGGATCTCGCGCACCGGCTATACCGGCGAGGACGGCTTCGAGATCTCGGTGCCGCAGGGCCGCGCTGAAGCATTTGCCAAGGCGCTGCTGGCCGAGCCGGAAGTGCTGCCGATCGGCCTTGGCGCGCGCGACAGTCTGCGGCTCGAGGCGGGGTTGTGCCTTTACGGCCATGACATCACCACCACCACCACGCCGGTCGAGGCCGATCTGACCTGGGCGATCCAGAAGGCCCGGCGGGCCGGCGGCGCGCGGGCGGGCGGTTTTCCGGGGGCGGCGCGGATTCTCGATGAACTGGCGCATGGCCCGGCGCGCAAGCGGGTGGGCTTGAAGCCCGAAGGCCGCGCCCCGATGCGCGATCACACTCCGCTGTTCGCGCTGGATGGTACCCCGGCCGGCGAGATCAGCTCGGGCGGCTATGGCCCTTCGGTCGATGGCCCGATCGCGATGGGCTATGTCGCCATGGCCCATGCCGCCCTTGGCACAAGGCTGATGGGCGAGGTGCGCGGAAAGCGACTGCCGATCACCGTGGCCCCGCTGGTTTTCAACCCCACAACCTACAAGCGCTGAGGAGCGTATGAGATGAAATATACCGAAGAGCATGAATGGCTGCGCGTCGAGGGCGATCTGGTGGTGGTCGGCATCACCGAACACGCCTCGACCGCGCTGGGCGACGTGGTGTTTGTCGAGTTGCCCGAGCCCGAGACCGTGGTTGCCACCGGCGACGAGGTGGTGGTGATCGAAAGCGTCAAGGCGGCGTCGGAAATTCTGGCCCCGTTCGATGGCGAGATCGTGGCCGTCAACACCAAGCTGGTCGATAACCCGGGCCTCGTGAACGAGGATCCGCTGGGGGCGTGGTTCTTCAAGATGAAGGTCGATGATCTGTCGGTGCTGGATTCCTTCATGGACGAAGACGCCTACAAAGAGCTGATCGGGTGAGGTGATGAGTTATACCCCAACCGACTATGACGCCTACGATTTTGCCAACCGCCGCCACATCGGCCCCTCGCCTGACGAGATGGCCGAGATGCTGGCGGCGGTGGGTGTGGCAAGCTTGGGTGAGCTGATCGACCAGACCGTTCCGGCGGCGATCCGACAGGCCAGGGAGCTGAGCTGGGCGCCGCTCTCAGAGCATGACCTGCTGGCAAGGATGCGCGCCGTCGCCGCGAAGAACAAGGTGATGACCAGCCTGATCGGGCAGGGCTACTACGGCACGGTGACACCGCCCGCCATCCAGCGCAACATTCTGGAAAACCCGGCCTGGTACACCGCCTACACGCCTTACCAGCCCGAAATCGCGCAAGGTCGGCTGGAAGCGCTGCTGAACTATCAGACCATGGTGGCAGATCTGACCGGCCTGCCGATCTCGAATGCCAGCCTGCTCGACGAGGCGACGGCGGCGGCGGAAGCGATGACCATGGCGCAACGCTCGGCGCGCAGCAAGGCGCAGGCGTTTTTCGTCGATGAGGGCTGTCATCCGCAGACCATCGCGGTGATTCAGACCCGCGCAGCACCAATGGGGATCGAGGTGGTAGTGGATGATCCGCGCACCCTTGACGCCAGCCGTTATTTCGGCGCGATCTTCCAGTATCCCGGCACTTACGGCGACGTGTGCGACTATAGCGCCGAGATCGCGGCGCTGCATGGTGCGCGCGCGATTGCCATTGTCGCGACCGACCTTCTGGCGCTGTGCTTGCTGAAAGACCCCGGCGCGATGGGGGCTGATATTGCCGTTGGCTCGGCGCAGCGCTTTGGCGTGCAGATGGGCTATGGCGGGCCGCACGCCGCCTTCATGGCCTGCCGCGACGAGCTGAAACGCAACATGCCGGGGCGGTTGATCGGGGTCTCGGTCGATGTGCGCGGCACCAAGGTCTATCGGCTGGCGTTGCAGACCCGCGAACAGCATATCAGGCGCGAGAAAGCAACCTCGAACGTCTGCACCGCGCAGGCCCTGCTGGCGGTGATGGCCGGGTTCTACGCCATTTTCCACGGGCCGAAAGGGCTGCGGGCGATTGCCGAGCGGGTGCATTTCAACACCGTCCGGCTGGCCAAGGCGCTGAAGGCGGCGGGGGCCAAGGTGGCACCGGCGGCGTTCTTCGATACCATCACGGTCGAGGTCGGGGTGGGGCAGGCCGGGATTCTGGCCGCCGCCCGGCACGAAGGCATCAACCTGCGCAAGGTCGGGCGCGACCGGGTCGGGATCAGCCTTGACGAGACCACCGACGCCGAGGTGATCAAGCGCCTGCTGCGCGCCTTTGGCATCACCGAGCGCGCCCCGAAGAAGGCGAGCCTGGGGTTCCCCGAGGCGATGCTGCGGACCTCGGACTATCTGACCCATCCGGTGTTCCACATGAACCGGGCCGAGACCGAGATGATGCGCTACATGCGCCGCCTGTCGGACCGCGACTTGGCACTTGATCGCGCCATGATCCCCCTCGGGTCATGCACCATGAAGCTCAACGCGGCGGCCGAGATGATGCCGATCACCTGGCCCGAGTTTGCCAGCCTGCACCCGTTTGTGCCGGCCGATCAGGCGCTTGGCTATCACGAGGTGATCACCGATCTGGCGGCCAAGCTGTGCGAGATCACCGGCTATGACGCCTTTTCGATGCAGCCCAACAGCGGGGCGGCGGGCGAATATGCCGGGTTGATGACGATCCGCGCCTATCAGCGGGCGCAGGGGCAGGGGGCGCGCAATGTCTGCCTGATTCCGTCGTCGGCGCACGGCACCAACCCGGCCTCGGCGCATATGGCGGGGCTCGAGGTGGTGGTGGTCAATACGACACCCGGCGGCGACATCGACCTTGACGATTTCCGCGCCAAGGCCGCGCTCGCGGGTAGCCACCTTGCGGCCTGCATGATCACCTACCCCTCGACCCACGGGGTGTTCGAGGAAACCATCACCGAGGCGTGCCGCATCGTGCATGGCCACGGCGGGCAGGTCTATATCGACGGCGCCAACATGAACGCGATGGTCGGGCTGGTGCAGCCGGGGGCGATTGGCGGCGATGTCAGCCATCTCAACCTGCACAAGACCTTTGCCATTCCGCACGGCGGTGGCGGGCCGGGGATGGGGCCGATCGGGGTCAAGGCGCACCTTGCGCCGTATCTGCCAGGTCACCCGGAAACCGGCGGCGCGGAAGGGCCGGTGGCGGCGGCGCCTTACGGCTCGGCCTCGATCCTGCTGATCAGTTGGGCCTATTGCCTGATGATGGGCGGGGCTGGGCTGACGCAGGCGACGCGGGTGGCGATCCTGAACGGCAACTACATCGCCGAGCGCCTGAAAGGCGCTTACGAAGTGCTGTTCCGCGGCCGCCAGGGCCGGGTGGCGCATGAGTGCATCCTCGATACCGAAGGCTTTGAGCACAGTGCCGACATCACCGTCGATGACATCGCCAAGCGCCTGATGGACAACGGTTTCCATGCCCCGACCATGAGCTGGCCGGTGCATGGCACGTTGATGGTGGAACCGACCGAATCCGAGACCAAGGCCGAGATCGACCGCTTCATCACCGCGCTTTTGTCGATCCGGCAAGAGATCCGCGACATCGAGGAAGGGCGCAGCGATCGGGTCAACAACCCGCTCAAGCGGGCGCCGCACACGGTCGAGGATCTGGTGGCCGATTGGGACCGGCCCTACACCCGGGAACAGGGCTGCTTTCCGGCCGGTGCGTTCCGGGTCGATAAATACTGGCCGCCGGTCGGTCGCGTGGACAACGTTTACGGCGACCGCAACCTGATCTGCACCTGCCCGCCGGTCGAGGCTTACGCCAAGGCCGCCGAGTAGGTATCGGGCCACCCGCTTGACAATCTCCGGGCCGGGCCATAGCTCGGCCCGGTGCAGTTCAAGGCCCGCCATGCCCGCATCCCGCCTCAAATCCGGCTTTGCCGACGGCCTGTTGGTTGCGCTGCCGATTGCCATGGGCTATTTTCCGATCGCCTTTTCGTTCGGGGTGGCGGCGACGCGGGCCGGGCTTTCGGCCTCTGAGGCCTTGATGATGTCGCTGATCATGTATGCCGGGGCGGTGCAGTTTCTGGCGCTGATCCTGCTGACCTCGGGGGCGCCGGTGCTGGTGACCGCCTTCACGCTGGTCGCGATGAACCTGCGCCATGTGATCTATGGCCCGGCGCTGATGAAACGGGCGGGAGCGCAGGCCCGTGCGCGTCATGCCTGGGCCTGGGCCTTCGGTCTGACCGACGAGGTGTTCGGCACGGCCCTGGGGGCGCTGGCGCGCGGCGATGTGGTCTACTCCGAGCGCTTCATGTTCGGGCTGACGCTGGCGGCCTATGCGGCCTGGCTGAGCGGCACTGCGGCGGGGGCGCTGGCCGGGGGCGGCGCGCTGGCGGCCTGGCCTGCGGTCAGCGCCGGGCTTGGCTTCATGCTGCCTGCGCTGTTTCTGGCGCTGCTGTTGTCGATCCTGACGCGCGCGCACCTTCCGGTGGTGGCGATTGCCGCGGTGGTGACGGTGGCGGGCACGATCTGGGTCTCACCTCCCTCGGGCATTCTGGGCGGCATGGTGGCGGGGGGGCTGGCCGGAGTAGTGCCGCGGGGGCGGCGCGGATGAGTCCCGACCTATTGATCCTGGTGCTGATTGTCGGGGTTTTCACCTGGGCGTTCCGCTTTCTGCCGACCCGGCTTGATCTGTCGAAGCTGCACCCCGAAGGGCAGGTGATGTGGTTTCTGGCCGCCATGGGACCGGCGGCGATAGCGACGCTGGTGGTGGCGTCGATCTGGCCGCTGATCCCGGCGCGGATGGCGGAAATGGGGCCCCTGGCGGCGGGCGTGCTGGCGTTGGCCGGGGTGTTCTGGTGGCGGCGCTCGGTGGTGGCGGCGACACTCGCGGGATCGCTGGCCTACGGCCTGGCCTTCGCCCTTGCATAGCGGCCGCCGCGCCCCAATATATTCAGGCAACGGAATGTGACGGGGGTTCTGATGTCCGATAGCGTGAAGATCACCTGCACCAGTTGCGGCCAGGGCAACCGGGTGCCGCGCGCGCGGCTGGCCGATGGCGCAAAATGCGGCACCTGTGGGGCGGCGCTGCTTGACGGCGGCGTGGCCGAGCTTGACGCCAAGACCCATGATCGCACCACCCGCAGCGACGAGCTGCCGCTGCTGGTCGATTACTGGGCGCCGTGGTGCGGCCCCTGCCGCACGATGGCACCCGAATTTGCCAAGGCCGCCAAGGCGCTGGCGTCGCGCGCCCGGCTGGCCAAGCTCAACACCGAAGTGCATCCCGAGATCGCCAGCCGCGCCCGGATTCAGGGTATCCCGGCGCTGATCCTCTATCGCGGCGGGCGCGAGGCCGGGCGGCTGGCCGGAGCGCGCCCGGCCGCCGATATCGTGACGTTCGTGCAGGGCTTGCTCTGATACCAATGGCCCCTGCAAGAGACTCGTCCCGATGCCGGCAGGCGACGGCCCGGGCGGGCGCATGCCGGTCTGCAAGAGAACCGGGGCGGGCGACCCGCGAGAGGCAGTTTTTTGCGCCGTTGCTCTGAGTCCCGTATCCGGGGCGGACTGATGGGTTTGGCGCGAAACTCTGTCACCCGCATCGTCACTTGTGACCCTCGGAATTTGGTTTAGTATTAAACCAAACTCCGGAGGTTATCGTGGAAGAAGCCAGGCAAGACAACGCGCGACAGGCGGCGCTGGATTATCACGAGTTTCCCAAGCCCGGAAAGCTCGAGATCCGCGCCACCAAGCCGCTGGCCAACGGCCGCGATCTGGGGCGGGCCTATACCCCCGGCGTGGCCGATGCCTGCCTCGAGATCAAGGCCGATCCGGCCACCGCCAGCCGCTACACCGCGCGCGGCAATCTGGTGGCGGTGGTGACCAACGGCACCGCCGTGCTGGGGCTTGGCAACATCGGTCCGCTGGCGGGAAAGCCGGTGATGGAAGGCAAGGCGGTGCTGTTCAAGAAATTCGCCGGCATCGACTGCTTCGATCTCGAGCTGAACCAACCCGATCCGGTGAAACTGGCCGAGCTGGTCTGCGCGCTGGAGCCGACCTTCGGCGCGATCAACCTTGAAGACATCAAGGCCCCCGATTGCTTCATCGTCGAAAAGATCTGTCGCGAGCGCATGAACATCCCGGTGTTCCACGACGATCAGCACGGCACCGCGATCGTGGTCGGGGCGGCGGCGACCAATGCGCTGCTCGTGGCGGGCAAGCGCTTCGATCAGATCAAACTGGTCTCGACCGGGGGCGGTGCGGCGGGGATTGCCTGCCTCAACATGCTGCTCAAGCTGGGGGTGCGGCGCGAGAACGTCTGGCTGTGCGACATCCACGGGCTGGTCTATCAGGGGCGGCCCGAGGACATGAACCCGGAAAAGGCGGCCTTCGCGCAGGATTCGGACAAGCGCAAGCTGGCGCAGGTGATCGACGGTGCCGACATGTTTCTCGGGCTTTCCGCCCCCGGCGTGTTGACCCCCGAGATGGTGGCGCGCATGGCCCCGCGCCCGATCGTGTTTGCGCTGGCCAACCCGGCGCCGGAAATCTCGCCCGAAGCGGTGCGCTCGGTCGCACCCGAGGCGATCATCGCCACCGGGCGCTCGGATCTGCCCAATCAGGTCAACAACGTGCTGTGCTTTCCCTTCATCTTCCGCGGCGCGCTCGATGTGGGCGCCACCACCATCAACGACGCTATGCAACTGGCCTGCATCGAAGGCATCGCGGCGCTGGCGCGCGCCACCACCAGCGCCGAGGCGGCGGCCGCCTATCAGGGCGAAAAGCTGACCTTCGGGGCCGACTACCTGATTCCCAAGCCGTTCGATCCGCGCCTGATCGGTGTGGTGGCGCTGGCGGTGGCCAAGGCGGCGATGGCCAGCGGGGTTGCCACCCGCCCGATCACCGATCTTGACGCTTACCGCGAGCGGCTGAACGGCTCGGTGTTCCGCTCGGCGCTGATCATGCGCCCGGTGTTCGAGGCGGCGCGCTCGGCCACCCGGCGCATCGTCTTTGCCGAAGGCGAGGACGAGCGCGTGCTGCGCGCCGCCAACGCCATGCTCGAGGAAACCACCGAAAAGCCGATCCTGATCGGTCGCCCCGAGGTGATTGCCGCGCGGCTCGAGAAGGCCGGGCTGCCGATCCGCCCCGACATTGATTTCGCTATCGTCAACCCCGCCAGCGATCACCGCTACCGCGACTACTGGACCAGCTATCATGAGCTGATGCAGCGCCAGGGCGTCACCCCCGACATCGCCCGCGCCATCCTGCGCACCAACTCGACCGCGATTGCGGCGATCGCGGTGCATCGGGGAGACGCCGACAGCATGATCTGCGGCACTTTCGGGCAGTATCTGTGGCATCTCAACTATGTGCGTCAGGTGCTGGCGCGGGGCGAGTTGCACCCGCAGGGGGCGCTCAGCCTGATGATCCTCGAGGACGGTCCGCTGTTCGTGGCCGACACCCACGTCAACGCGGTGCCCACCCCCGAGCAGATCGCCGAGACCATCGTCGCGGCGGCGCGCCATGCCCGCCGCTTCGGGGTCAAGCCGCGGGTGGCGCTGTGCTCGCATTCCAACTTCGGCAATCTCGATACCGACAGCGGGCGGCGGATGCGGGCGACGCTGGCGTTGCTCGATGCGCACGGCGTCGATTTCGCCTTCGAGGGCGAAATGTCCGCCGATGCCGCCCTCGACCCGGCGCTGCGCGCCCGCATCTTTCCCCACTCTCGCCTTGATGGGGCTGCGAACATTCTGGTGTTCGCCTATACCGACGCCGCCAACACCGCGCGCAACTTGCTCAAGCTCAAGGCCGGCGGGCTCGAGGTCGGGCCGATCCTGATGGGCATGGGCAACCGCGCCCATATCGTGACCCCGGCGATCACCGCGCGCGGCCTGCTCAACATCGCGGCGCTGGCGGGCACCCCGGTCGCCCACTATGGCTAGAGCACGATGAGCCTTGATGGCAACGGCCCTCGCGCCGTCTTTTCTTGCCTGATTCTTGAAGGCTCCACCAAGCCAAACCCCCTTGCCTTGCGGCCTTCAGGCCTTCAGGCAAGGGACCGGATACCGGGGGCCGATCCCGGAGAAATGTCTGTTGTGAGGTTTCCGTCAACCTGCAACGCGCGCTCAAAGATAGCCGCGCCACACCAGCACGGCGACCACCAGCGCCGCCACCACCATCAGGCTGAAGGCAATCGAGGCAAGGATGTTCAACGCCGCGGTCTTGCGCCGGGCCCCACGCCCCAGCGGACCAAGGTAGCGCAGGCAGATATCATAGGCCGCGGCCACTTGGGAATCGTCGATCTGGATCAGCAGCTTGGGATTTTGCGCCATCTCGGCGGCCTGGCCCAGGGTGCTTGCCGCCGCGCGCACCCGGCGGGGCAGGGCACGGCCGCGCCGCGCCAGCTTGGCGGCCAGACCGGAACCGCGTGCGTGCAGGCGCTGCTCCATCAGCGCCGCCACCCTGTCAGCCATCTGCTGGATTGTCGCCGCGCCCATCGTGGCTCCGCCCCTGTTGCGCTGCCATCATAGACGGGCAGGACCGATCACGCCAGCACTGGCCCTAGGGCGCGCCACAGGATAAGAGGCCGGCATGCTGAATTTCGTCACCCATCCCGCCCAATCGGCCCAAGGCAAGCTGCCGCTGGTGATCGCGCATGGCCTTGCGGGTTCCGCGCGCAACTGGGGGGCGGTGGCGCGCAAGCTGGCGGAGACCCGCGCCGTGATCGCGGTGGACATGCGCAATCACGGCACCAGCCCGCGCTTTGCCAGCCAGTCCTACCCCGAGATGGCCGCCGATCTGGCCGAGGTCGTTCGCGCCAGCGGCGGGCAGGCGGATGTGCTCGGCCACTCGATGGGGGGCAAGGCAGCAATGATGCTGGCGCTGCGCGCACCCGATCTGGTGCGTCGTCTGGTTGTGGCCGATATTGCCCCGGTGGCATATGACCACGATCTGGGCCGCCATGTTGACGCCCTGCGCGGGCTTGATCTGACCGGTCTGACCAGCCGGGGCGAGGCCGACCGGCGGCTGGCCGCCCTTGTGCCCGACGCGAGCTTGCGCGCGTTCTTTCTGCAATCGCTCGATCTCAAGGCCCGACCGCCACAGTGGCGGTTGAACCTCGACGTGCTGGCGGCGGAAATGGCCAAGATCACCGGCTGGCCCGAGGTGACGGGCCGCTTTCCCCGCCCGGCGCTGTTCCTGACCGGCGCACTGTCGGATTATGTCCGCCCTGAACACCGAGACTCTATCCGCGCGCTGTTTCCGGCGGCGCGGTTCGCGCGCTTTGCCAAATCCGGGCACTGGCTGCACGTCGATCAGCCCGACGCCTTCATCGCGACCGTCAGGATCTTTCTCGACGCGTAGGCGACGCCGGATGTGGCGAGGTCAGGACAGGCGCTTGGCCGCCATGTAGGTGACGGGAAACGACAGCAGAAACCCGATCGCCGAGCCGATGATCAGCGGCTGGGCCGTGTCGTGGCCCGACACCAGGGCCACCATCATGCCCATGCCGGTCAGAGTGACCGAGATGAAGACGAACAGCAGAAGAGCCAGACGGAACATCGGAAATCTCCCTCGTGTCGGTTTGTTGGGCAACCTTGCCGGCTCAGCCTAGCGACGAGCTTGCACGCAATCAACAAAATATCTCGCCCGGACGATTTGTCGCAGCAGGCATGTTCGTCGTTGAGATTGCCATCGACCATGGCACGGCGCGGGGCCGCCCCCCATCGCGCCCGTGATCAGCACATCGCCGAATCGTGCCGGGTCGCGCTTCCAGCCGTGGCGGGCTGTCATCGCCAAGCTGCCGATTTCTCACGGTCCAGATATCCCCGCCGGAGGCGATCGTCTGAGCCTCCGGCGGGGATATCTGGGCAAAGGTGAAAGCGAAGAGGCCGGTCCTGGCCAATGAGCAGGCCGGTTCGGGCGGATTTGCCATTTTTGGAATTGTTCAGTTGAAATCGCCGCAAAATGGAATATCAATTCCATTATTAGACCAGGCGGTCGGGAATCGGGGGGATCAACCTGAGATGCTGCCTTTCGCCTTGAACCACATGACGGCGCCGCGGCTGGGGTGGCAGGCGTTGCTTGACCTCTCGGCCAGCCTCGGCTGCATCGGCGTCGAGTTTCGCACCGATCTGCCGGGCAAGCTGTTTGGCGGCACCGATCCGGCGGTGGTGCGGGCGGCGGCCAAGGCCAAGGGGCAGCGCATCGTCGGGTTGGCGCAACTCTGTCTGTTCAACGACTGGTCCGAGGCGCGCCGCGCCGAGGCCGAGGCGCTGATGGCGATTGCCGAGGCGCTGGGGGCCGAGGGGCTGGCGCTGATTCCTCGCAACGACAATCAGGGCATGGCGGACGGGGTGCGTCAGGCGGCCCTGAAAACCGCGCTGCGCGAACTGCTGCCGATGCTGCGCGCGCATGGGCTCAAGGGCATGATCGAGCCGCTGGGGTTCGAGATCTGCTCGCTGCGATCGAAAGCCGAGGCGGTCGAGGCGATCGAGGCCGTGGGCGGGGCGGATACGCTGAAGCTTGTGCATGACACCTTCCACCACTATCTCGTCGGTGGTGGAGCCATTTTCCCTGAGCACACCGGGATCGTGCACATCTCGGGCGTGACCGACAGCTCGGTCGCGGTGCGCGATCTGCGCGACGGCCACCGGGTGCTGGTCGATGGCGACGACCGGCTGGGCAATGTGGTGCAGGTCAGGGCGCTGCGCCGGGCGGGCTACGCTGGCCCGATCAGTTTCGAGCCGTTCGCGGCTTCGGTGCATGCGTTGGCCGATCTGGCCGCGCCGCTCGGCGCCTCGATGCAATTCATCACCGCCGGGGTGTCCGCCAAGGCGGCCTGAGCGGGGGGATACCCGCCTGCGATGCGCGGGCGGTCCGGCGGGGAGATCATCGGTGCGCCGGACACCATCAGTGGAGGACGAAAATGCAAAAGACCCTTCTCGTGGCTGGCTTTGCCACCCTGCTTGGCACCACCGCCATGGCCGAAAACATCGGCGTGTCGATGGCGCTGTTTGACGACAACTTTCTGACCGTGCTGCGCAACGGCATGGATGCCCACGCCAAGACGCTCGACGGTGTGACGCTGCAAATCGAAGACGCCGGCAACGACGTGGCCAAGCAGCTTGACCAGATCAACAACTTCGTGGCTTCGGGGGTTAACGCGATCATCGTCAACCCGGTCGACACCTCGGCCACTCAGGCGATGTCGGATGCCGCCGCCGCCGCCGGCATTCCGCTGGTCTATGTCAACCGCGAGCCGGTGAATGTTGACAGCCTGCCTGACAACCAGGCGTTTGTGGCCTCGAACGAGCGCGACAGCGGCACGCTGGAAACCATGGAGGTCTGCCGCCTGCTGAAGGAGGCGGGCAAGACCGAGGCCGCGATCTACGTGATGATGGGCGAGCTTTCCAACCAGGCCGCGGTGCAGCGCACCGCCGACATCCATGACGTGATGGCCTCGGGCAACTGCGGCGTCACGCTCAACATCATCGACGAGCAGACCGGCAACTGGTCGCGCGATCAGGGCCAGACCCTGATGACCAACTGGCTGACCACCGGCACCGCCTTCGATGCCGTCATCTCCAACAACGACGAAATGGCGATCGGCGCGATTCAGGCGCTGAAAGCCGGCGGGGTGGACATGACCACGGTGATCGTCGGCGGCGTGGATGCAACCCAGGACGCGCTGGCGGCCATGCAGGCGGGCGATCTTGACGTGACCGTGTTCCAGGATGCGGCAGGTCAGGGTTCGGGGGCGGTCAACGCCGCGCTGGCGCTGGCCAGAGGCGAGGCGGTGGAGCAGAAGGTCTATGTCCCGTTCCAACTGGTGACCCCGGACAACGTCGCGGATTTCGCTGCCAAGAACTGATCCTTGGCGTTGCGCGAAGTGACGAACAGGGGGAGGGCAGCCCCGGTGCTGCCCTTCCCTTTTCCATGCCAGACCGGAGAAATCGCGGTAGGCTGGGACAGGCGCCGCAATCACCGCAGCGAAATGCGGTCAGTCGGGGGGATCAATGATGTCGGGCACGACGACCATGGCGACCACCACCGCGGCCAAGCGGGCACATCCCGCCGAGGTCAACGTCTTTCTCGGGCTGCTGGCGATCATTCTGTTGTTCGAAGCCTTGGGCTGGATCTTCATCGGCCAGAGCTTCTTTATGAACCCGCAACGCCTGCGCATCATCATCTTGCAGGTTTCCATCGTCGGCATCATCGCGATCGGGGTGACGCAGGTCATCATCACCGGCGGGATTGATCTGTCGGCCGGGTCGGTGGTGGGGGCGACCGCGATGGTGACGATGAGCTTTGCCCAGATCTCGACCGGTGCGGCGCCGGTCTATCCCAACCTTACCGATCTGCCGGTGATCGTGCCGATGGCGGTGGCGGTGGGAATGGGGCTGCTGGCGGGAACCATCAATGGCAGCCTGATCGCCTACACGAGGATTCCCCCCTTCATCGCCACCCTTGGCATGATGGTGGCGGCGCGCGGCATCGCCAAATGGTACACCAACGGCAAGCCGGTCAGCTTTCCGATCGAAAGCTACACCGTGATCGGCGCGGGCTGGAACCCGGTGATCATCTTTGCGGTCATCGCGGTCCTGTTCCATCTGGCGCTGAAATACACCCTTTACGGCAAGCACACCTACGCCATCGGCTCGAACACCGAGGCGGCGCGGGTGTCGGGCATCAAGGTCGAGCGCCACCTGGTGCTGGTCTATGCGATTGCCGGCATGCTGGCCGGGGTCGCGGCGATGGTGCTGTCGTCGAAAAACCTCACCGCGCAGGCGGGAATGGGGGTGATGTATGAGCTTGACGCGATCGCCATGGCGGTGATCGGCGGAACCTCGCTGTCTGGCGGGCGCGGTTCGATCGTCGGCACGGCCCTGGGGATGCTGATCTTCGGCGTGATCATCTCGGGCTTCACCTTCCTGCGGATCGACGCCTACTATCAGGAGATGATCAAGGGGGTAATCATCGTAACCGCCGTCGCCGCCGACGTAGCCCGGCAAAGACGCCGTGCGAGATCGGCATGAAGGAGGCGGCGATGAGCGACATCATTCTCGAGACCCGCGGTCTGACCAAACGCTACGGCGGGGTGCATGCGCTGGAAGCCGCCAATTTCACCCTGCGGGCGGGCGAGCATGTGGCGGTGGTGGGCGACAACGGGGCCGGCAAATCGACCTTCGTGCGCCAGATCACGGCGGTCGAGCAGCCCTCGGCGGGGCAAATCTTCTTCAACGGCCAGGAGGTCAACTTCCCCGACCCGCTGGCGGCGCGCGAGGCCGGGATCGAGACGGTGTTCCAGAATCTGGCACTGGCCGACGATCTTGACGTGCCGTCGAATCTTTATCTCGGGCGCGAGATCATCCGCTTTGCGCTGGGGCCGTTCTCGATTCTCAATCGCCGGGCGATGAAGGAAGCCACCCTGCGCGCACTGGCGGCAACGGCGGTCAAGATCCCCAACGTGGACAACCCGATCCGCAACATGTCGGGCGGTCAGCGGCAATGCGTGGCGATTGCGCGCGCGGCGGCTTTTGCCAGCAAGCTGATCATCATGGACGAGCCGACGGCGGCGCTGGGGGTGCAGGAAACCGGGCAGGTCGAAAACATCATCAAGGGACTCAAGGCGCGCGGCGTGCCGCTGATCCTGATCAGCCACAACCTGCGCCAGGTGTTCGATCTGGTGGATCGCATCGTGGTGTTCCGCCGCGGCCGGATCGTGGCCAGCCTGCCGCGCGCCGAGACCGACGGCAACGATATTGTCAGCTACATCACCGGGGTGAAGGGCACGCCGGATACGGCCTACGCCTGAAATCGAAGCGCAGAGGATGACATGACGACAAGATTGGGACTGTTGGGCGCGGGGCGCATCGGCAAGGTGCATGCGCGCGCCATCTCGGCCAACGCGGGGGCGCGGCTGGTGGCGGTGGCCGATGCCATGCCCGCCGCTGCCAATGCGATTGCCGAGCAATACGGCTGCGAGGTTCGCAGCGTCGAGGCGATCGAGGCTGCGAAAGACATCGACGCGGTGGTGATCTGCACCCCCACCGACACCCACGCCGACCTGATCGAGCGCTTTGCCCGCGCCGGCAAGGCGATCTTTTGCGAAAAGCCGATTGATCTCAGCCTGGCGCGGGTCAAGGCCTGTCTCAAGGTGGTGCGCGACGCCAAGGCCACCCTGATGGTCGGGTTCAACCGTCGGTTCGATCCGCATTTCGCGGCGGTGCGGGCTGCGATTGATGCCGGCACCATCGGCTCGGTCGAGATGGTCACCATCATCAGCCGCGATCCGCGCGCGCCGAGCGCCGATTACATCACCCGCTCGGGCGGGATTTTCCGCGACATGACGATCCACGATTTCGACATGGCGCGTTTCATGCTGGGCGAAGAGATTGCCACGGTCTCGGCGCAGGCCTCGGTGCTGACCGACAAGGTGATCGGCAAGCTTGGCGATTACGACAGTGTTTCGGTGATGCTGGCCACCGCCTCGGGCAGGCACTGCACCATTTCCAACTCGCGCCGCGCCACTTATGGCTACGATCAGCGGGTTGAGGTGCATGGCTCGATGGGGGCGGTGGCGGCGGAAAACCAGCGCCCGGTGGCGATCGAGGTGGCCACCAAAGCGGGCTTCACCCGCCCGCCTCTGCATGATTTCTTCATGACCCGTTATACCGAAGCTTATGGTGCCGAGATTGCCGCCTTTGTGGCGGCAGTGGCGGGCCACAGCGCCGCCTCGCCCTCGGGCGAGGACGGGCTGGCCGCGCTTGCGCTGGCCGAGGCGGCGCTGAGATCGGTGGCGGAAAAACGCACGGTCGCGATGAGCGAAGTGCTGAACTGATACGACCCGGCGGGTGCCACTCCCGCGCCCGGTCCGGCAAACCTTGCGGCGCAGTCCGGTGATCCGGCGGCGCCGCATTTTTCATCCCCCCGATCAGGGCTTTCGGTCGGCGCGAAAATCGGGTCTCCTTGGCAGGGCAGCAGGGAGCCCCGACGAGATGCGCGCGATTCTGGAACGGCTGTTGGGATTCGATAGCGTCAGCTCGAAATCCAACCTCGATCTGATGCACTATGTCGAGGCGGTGCTGGCGCAGGCCGGGATCGACGCGGTGCTGATCCCCGACGGCGCGGGCACCAAGGCCAACCTGTTCGCCACGGTCGGGCCGCAGGACCGGGGCGGGGTGATGCTGTCGGGCCATACCGACGTGGTGCCGGTGGAAGGGCAGCGCTGGAGCTACCCGCCGTTTGCGTTGACCGAGCACGACGGGCGGTTTTACGGGCGCGGCACCTGCGACATGAAGGGTTTTGTCGCCTGTGCCATCGCTTTGATGCTTGCGGCGGCGCGCAGGCCGCTCAAGGTGCCGCTGCATCTGGCGCTCTCGTACGACGAAGAGCTGGGCTGTCTCGGGGTGCCATCGCTGATCGACATGCTCGCGGCGGCACCGCAGCGCCCGGTGATGTGCATCGTGGGCGAGCCCACGGGGATGCAGGTCGCCACCGGCCACAAGGGCAAGATCGCGCTCCGCGCCACCTGTGTCGGCCGCGAAGGCCATTCGGCGCTGGCCCCGCTGGCGCTGAACGCGCTGCATCTGGGGGCGGATTTCATGACCGCGGTCAGGGCCTTGCAGGCGCGGGTCGCGGCCACCGGGCAGCGCGATTGCGACTACGACGTGCCCTATACCACGCTGCACGTGGGCAAGTTCCATGGCGGGGTGCAGGTTAACATCGTGCCTAGTACCTGTGTGCTCGACTTCGAAATCCGCTCGCTGGCGGGCGAGGATACCGGGGCGCTGCTGGCCGATCTGGCGGCGGCGGCCGAGGCAATCGTGGCCCCACTGCGCGGGACGTTTCCCGAGGCCGCAATCAGCATCGAACGGCTGTGGGACTACCCCGGTCTCGGCACCCCGGCGGATGCGGCGGTGGTGAATTTCGTCAAGGGTCTGACCGGCGCCAACGGCACCATCAAGGTGGCTTTTGGCACCGAGGGCGGGCTGTTTTGCGCGCGCCTCGGGATCCCCACAGTGATCTGCGGCCCCGGCAGCATGGCGCAGGGCCACAAACCCGACGAATATGTAAGCCTCGAACAGCTTGGGCGCTGCGAGGCGATGCTGGGGGCGTTGCTGGGGCGGCTGGAGGCGGGGTTCTAGCTGCGCTGTTCGGCGCTTGCTCGCGGGCGCTTCTCGCTATGTTCCGATCCCGGGCTGGCGGTGCGGCGCGGGTCGGGCTAGAAGGGGCCATGGCCCTGACCCTGACCGATCTTGGCGCGCTTGGCGCGTATGGTTTCGATGACATCATCGACGTGCGCTCGCCGTCGGAATGGGCCGAGGATCATCTGCCCGGCGCGATCAGTCTGCCGGTGCTCGACGACGCCGAGCGCGCCCGGGTCGGCACCATCTACGTGCAGGAAAGCTCATTTCTGGCGCGCAAGATCGGGGCGGCGCTGGTGGCGCGCAATGCTGCCCGACACATCGAGGGGGCGCTGCGCAACAAGCCGGGAGGCTGGCGGCCCTTGGTCTATTGCTGGCGCGGCGGTCAGCGCTCGGGGGCGTTTGCCACAATCCTTGCGCAGATCGGCTGGCGGGTCGAGACCCTGGCGGGGGGCTACAAGGCGTGGCGCGGCTTGGTGGTCAAGGCGCTTTATGACACCCCGGTGGCCGCGCCGGTGGTGGTGCTGGCCGGCCATACCGGCACCGCCAAGACCGAACTGCTGGCTCTGCTGGCGGCACGCGGGGTGCAGGTGGTCGATCTCGAAGGGTTGGCCCGCCATCGCGGCTCGCTGTTCGGGGCGATGCCCGGCGGGCAGCCGTCGCAGAAGGGGTTCGAGAGTGCGCTGGCCGTGGCGCTGGCGCGGCTCGACCCCGGACGGGCGGTGGTGGTCGAGGCAGAAAGCTCGAAAGTGGGGGATCTGCGGCTGCCACCCAAGCTGTGGCGGGCAATGGTGGCGGCACCGCGGGTGGTGGTTGCCGCCCCAGTGGCGGCGCGGGCGGCCTATCTGGTGCGGGCCTACCGGGATCTGCTGGCCGATCCGGCTCGGCTGGCGGCGGTTCTGGACCAGTTGCGGCCGCACCACGCGGCGCGTGTGGTGGACGGCTGGCAGGCGCTGGCGGCGGCGGGCGCGTTCGCGACTCTGGCCGAGCAGTTGATGGTGCAGCACTATGATCCGCGCTATGGCAGGCACCGCGAGCGCAATGCCCCGGCGGCGGTCGAGATTGCGGCCTCGCGGCTTGATACCGAGGCGCTGGACGGGCTGGCAGCGCGGATTGCCGCCGCGGTGACGGCGCTTCGCCCCTGAGGCCGACACCGATGGTGGTCGTGCCTTCGGCTAGGATATTTGGGAAAAAGGTGAAACTGTTAGGTCAGTCGTGCACGGCAAGGTGGGCCGGGCCGGAAGTGACGGTGCCGATGATGGCGGCGTCGGGGTCGGTGGCGCGCAGGGCGGCCAACAGGGCGTCGGCTTCGGGTGCGGGGACGGCGGCAAGCAGTCCGCCGCCGGTCTGCGGATCGAACAGCAGGGCGGCGCGCGGGCCGTCGATGAGGGTCATCTGCGGGGTGCAGGCGGCGCGGTTGGCCGGGGCGAGCATCGAGGCTGTGCCAAGCGCCGCCAGCGCCTCGGCCCCCGGCAGCAACGGGATCCGTTGCAAGCCGATGCGGGCGGCGCTGCCGGATGCCGCAAGCATCCCGAGCAGGTGTCCGGCCAGGCCAAAGCCGGTGACATGGGTCATGGCGTGGGCGTGGGGGCTTAGCACGGCGGCGGCCGGGCCGAGCGGGCGGGCCATCTGTTCGAAGGCTTTGGCCACGCATTCCCCGAGCAACGGGCCGGAGGCGGGAAGACGGGTCATCGCCATCTCGGCGGCAAGAAGGGTGCCGGTGCCGAGTGCCTTGGTCAGGATCAGGGCATCACCCGGCTGGGTGCCGCCGGTGGCGGTGATGCGGCTGGCAAGGCCGGTAACGGTGAACCCGATCGTTAGCTCCGCGCCGATCGTGGTGTGACCGCCCACCACGTCGGCTCCGGCAGCGGCAAAGGCTTCGCCGCAGGCGGCAAGGATTTCGCGCAGGGTTTCGGCTTGCAGGCGCGGGCCGAGGCGGGGCAGGGTGATCTGGGCCAGTGCCGCCTGGGGTGCCGCCCCCATCGCCCAGATATCGCCCATGGTGTGGTTGGCGGCGATCCGCGCCAGCAGCGCGGGGTCAAGGGTGAAGGCGCGCAGGTGATCGGTGGTGATGACCTGAAAGCCCACGCCCGCGCGCAGCACGGCGGCGGCGTCGCCGGGGCCTGACAGCACGTCGGCGCGTTGTGGCGCGGGCAGGTGGGTCAGAGCGGCGCTCAGGGTGGGGCTGGCCACCTTGGCCCCGCAGCCGCCGCACAGCGGCTTGTCGCCGAGTGCTGCGCGTAGCCCGATCGCGGTGGTGGCGGGCAGGGCGGCGGCGGCCACGGCGGGGTAGCGCGCAAACTTTGCCATGAACTTGCGGTCGATCCGGTCTTTCCAGCGCCACAGCCAGGCCCCGTCAAGTGGCAGGCCGAACTTGTCGGCAACCGCCCCCCGACCGCCGGTCGAGATCAGCTTGAGGTAGTCGCGCTGCGGGCGAAAGCGGCGCAAGCTGCCCCCCGCCAGCGCAGCGGTCAGGTTGTCGAGCAGGACCGGAGCCTCCCGCACCGCAAACACCCCGGCCTTGGGGCGTGGCGCCTGCGCCAGATCGGCGCAATCACCGGCGGCGAAGATCGCTGGGTCCGAGGATTGCAGGGTGTCGGTCACGGTGATGAAGCCGTCGCGCAGCGCGAGCCCGGTCTCGGCCAGCCATCTCTGCGGCCGCGCCCCCGCCACCGTCAAGATGAAATCCGCCGCCAGCACCCGGCCATCCGCCAGCACCACCGCCCCGGTCTCGGCCCGCGCCGGGGCGGCGTCGGTCAACAGCCCTACCCCGAGCCGCCGCATGTGCCGCACCAGCGCCGCGCGCGCCCCGGCTCCGATCCCCGGCAGCACCTCGCTGCCGCGCGCCAGCACCGTGACCTCGGGCGCGGCCCCGGCCGCCCGCAGCCGGTAGGCCGAGGCCAGCGCCAGCTCGACCCCACC
>Ga0172370_10002202_pt1 | contig 28495 bp, 33 predicted proteins | sample LakKiv5m_FD_114538 | JGI IMG/M metagenome (GOLD analysis project Ga0172370, IMG submission 114538) | Freshwater microbial communities from Kabuno Bay, South-Kivu, Congo - kab_022012_11.5m | ecosystem: Environmental > Aquatic > Freshwater > Lake | place: Democratic Republic of the Congo...
AGGCGCCGCCCGGCCATGATCACCGTGAACGACCGCGACCGCCTGGCCTGGCACGAGGGCCTGACCGTCGCCGACGTGCTGCGCCAGATGAACTGGGACTTCGCCCTGATCGTGGCGAGCGTGAACGGCCGGCACGTGCCGCGCGACGAGTACGAGACCACGCCGGTGCCCGACGGGGCGGACGTGCGGCTGATCCACGTGATGCACGGGGGGTAGGGAACCGTCGGGGCACTTCGCACCCCGAACGCCGCGTTCTTTATCCGCACGCGTTCACAACCGTAGCAATCTCGCTCCGTGGACTACTCGCAACACGATCACGCGCGCGTCCTCCACTCGGTAGATCGTGCGGTAGTCTCCATGCAACAGGTGGCGAAGCTCGACCCCCAACAACTCCGCTTCGGGGATGACGGCTCCCCGCATGGGAAGAGTCTCCAGCCGTTGGATCTGCTCCCCCAGGGCCGCAACGAACCGCTTGGCGGCCTCTGGATTGTCCGCCGCGATCCATTCGCGCAACTGTCGGAGGTCACGCCTCGCGGCCGAAGTGACCACGACCTCGAAGCGCTTCATCCGCCCTCCGCCTCCAACTCCGCGAGAACCTCGCACGCGGGATGCAGCCGCCCATCGCGAACGTCGCGCTCGGCCTCCGCAAGGAGTTCGAACAGCGCCATCGCGCGGCGCTGCTTCTCGAACTCCTCGATGTCGATCAGCACGGCGTCGGGCTTTCCCTTGACCGTGATGACCACCGGTCTGCGCGTCGCGTGGACCTGCCCGAGCACCTCTCGAAGATTGGCCTTTACGTCGCTGACGGTCTTGAAGTCCTGGGTGAGATCGAGGGTCATGTGGTCCTCGCAAGGTACCAATCGATGGCCAACAAAGCGTACAAAAAAAGGCCTTTCGCGTCCAGCGTCAAGGCCGCGTACGGCTCTGCGTGCAAGAGCGCCGCTCCTCGAGTTCGACCTCGGCCTCACGTGCCGTCGGCATACATCGGCTGTTCGGCAAGGCCGGCGCGGCGCACGACCTGCCGCCCTACCGCGCAGGGGGCCCGGTCACCGCCGAGGAGTACGAGTCCCGCGCCGAGCGCTACGACGGCCAGCTCAAGTCCCAGGTCGGCTTCGACCCCGCGGGCAAGACGACCGCCGAGAAGATGGCGGCCCTGCGCGCCCACCGCGAGGCGCAGTACCTGGCGTTGCAGAAGGTGGTCTACAAGCGCCGCAGCTGGACCGACGACGGCCTCCCGACCCGCGCGCGGCTCGAGGAGCTGGGCATCGTCCTCCCCGAGGTGCTGCGCCGGATGAACTGGGACTTCGCGCTGATCGTCGCGACCGTGAACGGCCGCCACGTGCCCCCCGGCGAGTACGAGACCACGCCCGTGCCCGACGGCGCCGAGGTGCCGTTGATTCACGTGATGCACGGGGGGTGACGGGCGCCGCGCCTATCGCCTGCCCCAGGGGGCTCGTCACTCGGTGCGAAGCCTGCTCTTCCAGGCGCCCGGCCGGCGATGCAGGTGCATGATCGCCAGGATCTCGATACCATCCGGCTCCACGCCGTACAGCACACCGTACGGAAAGCGGTGGAGCAGGCATTGCCGAACGTTGGCCTCCTTGGTCGGCCACGCCCGCGGATAGGCCAGGACGTTGGTCAACGTCACCTGGAACTCGACGAAGAAGTCCTCGCCCAGGCCCGGCTCGCACGCTTCGTAGTAGTCTGTGGCTCCCGCGAGGTCGCCCTCGGCAGCGGGATGAAACCAGAATCTCATCGGGCGAATCGCCGACCGACCCGCGCCAGCACCTCTTCACCGCTCACGCGCACCGCCCGCCCGGAGCGCAGTTCGGCCTGGCGTGCCAAAGCCAGCGCGACCCACTCGTGCTCGGTGTCGCCGCTCGGCGGGTTCAGCGAGCGCAGCAGCGAATCAACCACGACCGCGCGTTCTTCCACGGGAAGCGAGATGGCTTCCTCGACGATTTCTCTTGTTCCGTGCATGGGCTCGCCTCCACGAACAAGAGGATACCGGCGCGGTGCAGGGCGCGCAAGGGCGTGAAAGCACACGGCCCGCTGTGTCGGCCGGTGCATGGAACGACCAACTGAGGCGCCGCCATGGTCGTGCTCGCGTTCCTCACCGATCCGCCGGTCGTTCGCCGCATCCTCGATCACCTCGACCTGCCCGCGGTCGCTCCACGCCTTTTACCTGCGCGTACAGACGACACCGTGGGCCTGTGGCCCGGCGACCACGAAGAGCACCCTGCGTCTCCCGCGGGTTAGCGACGACACGAGCAGCCTCGCCTGCCTCCTCGCGCGCCACCCAGAGCCACCGCGGCGCTCCCGCTTCTGGACGCGACCCACGTCGCGCGCCCCACCCTGCGCAGGGTGGGGGCTGGGCAGAGCCTTGCCTTCAAGGGCCCTTCGCCAAGCTCGTCGAGCCTTCCGGCTCGCCGTGAGAGCCCCTATCCGGCCTTCCTCGTCGTTCTTGACCGGCTCCTTGCCCCTCGTCATACTCGGCCTCACCGGACGAAAGGCCGTTGATGTGTCCTACGCACGAACCCCTCGACGTGTGGCTTGGGCGTGAGGCGGCTCACGGATGGGAGTTCACCGGACGGCTCCCGTTACTGTCAAACTTCTACTGCCACCCCGGCGGAGCCGGGGGATCTCCCGGTTGGGTTAGTCCCGGGTTACGGGAAGAAGGTCCCGAATACAGACCGAATGGCAAACAGCAAGACCGCAATCGTCGGAACGAGAGCCAGTTCCCCTGCCACGTAGAGCCTTCCCGCCCCGTGCGCTTCGCTAAGAAACGACTCCTGTGCTCCGGAATCCTGGTGTCGCAATGCGGATTCAGCGTACACGAGGCAACGCCGTTTCGCGACCATTAGTCTAAAACCGATGTAACCATGCGCTATCGCGGTTGGAAGAAGAATGTACAACCACCACGGGGTCACGTTCCCAATCAATGCGAGCCACGAACCAACAGAAAGTGGCCCAATAGCGTAGGCCCAGAAGACCGAGTACTGGTGCACCCACTGGTGCATCCGCTCGCGTGCTTTTTCAAGGTTCTCTCTCTGTGGACGGGAACCGGACGGATGCTCGACGGGTTCGCTAGAATCGATTGGCGGGATATCCCGCTCTCTTCGCCCCTTCGATGCGCGCTCCATATAGTATGCGGCTGCGCACCCCGCCGCGAGCGGCACTACATACCCGAGCACATTGACAAGCAATCGGTCGGCTGACTCGTCCTGCAGTTGAATCTGAGAGACCGCACCGACACAGGCCGTCTGCAAGCCAACCACGAGGAGCTTCTCTCTTACAGCCATTCCAGCCCTCGTCGCTTATCGCTCGGCGGTTTAGCCCCCCCCCCGTTCCTCTCCTTGAGTGTACCGGTACGTCTGCCTTGTCAACGATCAACGGATAGCGCTCCCCGAATGCGACTGCGCCCCCACACCACCCCCGCCCCCCGCGCCAGCCTCTCCAACCCCTCCTCGTCGCCCTCCAGGCCGTCCAGGACGCGCTCGACCATGGCCGGCGCCAGCAGGGTCAAATTCAACATCCTCCGCACGTAGGAAGGATCGCACCCCGCGGCCTCGGCCACCTCGGCGACGCCCGAGAACCGGCCTTCTTCCAACAGCTCCAACCATCTATGGGCCCTGGCCAAACCCAGCACCAGTAACCGTTGGGCGGCCGGGCTGGCGGCATGGTCCGCCGCGCGCTCGGAGGGGAACACGATCTCCTTGCGGCCGGAGCGGCGCTTGAAACGGAGCGGGACGTGGACGACGACGGTGGCGGGGGCATCGGGCGTGATGCCAGCCATGGGCGGCCTCGAGGCCGTCGTCGCCACCCGCGCGCCCTCGCGTTCCCCCACCCCCGGTTATCTCCTGCACCAGCCCTGCCACGCCGTCGGCCCGCAGGGCCAGGTCTGTTCGGCAAGGCCGGAGCCGTGCACGACCTGCCGCCCTACCGCGCCGGGGGCCCGGTCACCGCCGAGGAGTACGAGCCCCGCGCCGAGCGCTACGACGGCCAGCTCAAGTCCCAGGTCGACTTCGACCCCGCGGGCCGTACGACCAAGGAGAAGATGGCCGCCCTGCGCGCCCACCGCGAGGCGCAGTACCTGAAGCTGCAGAAGGTCGTGTACCAGCGCCGCGGCTGGACCGACGACGGCCTCCCGACCCGCGCGCGGCTCGAGGAGCTGGGCATCGTCCTCCCCGAGGTGCTGCGCCAGATGAACTGGGACTTCGCGCTGATCGTCGCGACCGTGAACGGCCGCCACGTGCCCCGCGACGAGTACGAGACCACGCCCGTGCCCGACGGCGCCGAGGTGCCGTTGATTCACGTGATGCACGGGGGGTAGGCCGGCCCCGCCGCTCTTCGTGCGACAGGGACCGTAGGCCTGCACGGTCGGTTCCGTCAGTACAGGGGCGTCCAGGTCAGCCGGCGGCACTGCAGCTGCAGGTCGCGGATCTTGCCGTTGGTGACGTCGTAGCGCAGCCGGATCCCGGTCGCGACGCTGCCCGTGCCGCAGCGGAGGTCGGTGGGCGCGTCCATGGTGCCGTCGAGGCCCGTCGTCCAGTGGGTGGCCCCGCCGTAGTAGTTGACCAGCGTGTAGGTGCCGTAAGGCGAGTAGGCCGAGCCCCAGGTCGCGTACGCCCTCACGTCCTTGACGTAGCCCCGGAACAGGTCCAGCTGCAGAGACAGCCCCGACAGGTACGGGCCGGCGTCACACCCGTTGACCGAAGGGTCGGCGTCCAGGGCGCTCAGCGGCCACGCCCCCGGGCGATGGTTTCCCGAGTAGATGGTCGCGTACGTGCCCACCTCGACCGCGGGGCAGTTCTCGCACTCGTACGTCATCTCGGCGCACCGGCCGTCCAGGCGGGCCACGAAGTTGTCCAGGTTGGACTTGGGCTCGCGGTACAGGCGGAAGTCGCGCAGCGTGGCCTGGCCGCTCAGCTTCTGGGTGCAGTCGAGCGACTTCCAGGCCGACAGGTTCTTGGTGCTGCCCGAGCTCCAGGTCGGCGTCGTCACGATGCTGGGACCGACGGTCCAGAACGACGGCTCGTTGAGAGCGTACTGTTGCGAGTCGAGCTCGGCCCCGGCCTGGTCACAGGCGCCCGCGAGCACGGCCAGCCAGAGCCAGAACACCTTGCGGAGCATGCGGTTCTCCCGGCGCCGGGCGCCGAACGCGGTGGAACGGGAGGAGTATAGTCGGAGGCGCCGAGATGTCTATCCGGGACGACGGCCACCCGAAGACCCAGGTCAGCGTCGACCGCGCGGGCCGCACCACCAAGGAGAAATCACCGTGAACGATCGCGACCGCCTCGCCAGGCTCGCAGACCTGACGGTCGCCGACGTGCGTGGGATCCACGTGATGCAGGGGGGATAGGGGGCACTCTGGACGAAGCCCCGGATCTCGGAGGCGTCATTCCCCGAAGGACACGAGCTCGAAGCCCTTGTCGGTGTCCTTGATGGGGCCGATGGCGGGGTGGTACCAGAACTCCGAGTCGAGGTTGGCGTCGGCCCCCTCGTCGGGGAACGACGTGCGGGCGCGGAAGTGCAGGCAGCCCTCCACCGTGCCATAGGGCACGACCACCGTGGCGTCGCCGTCGAGCAGCTCCCACTCGACGATCTCGTGGCTGGTGATGGGGTCGCCCGAGGGGAACGTCATGGTGCACGTGTAGTCGAAGGTGGTGGTTTCGCCCACCTGCAGGTCGAGCTGCAGCGTGAGGGGCGGATCGTACGTGTAGGTGAAGCTGGGCTCGGTGGCCGAGGCGGCGTTCTGGTACATCTCGATGCGTGGCACCGACATGCGCCAGGGTGTCGACAGGTCGATCCACGCGCGCATCCCGATGATCTGGTGGCCGGCGGCGTCGAAGTTCCCGCCCGAGACCAGGGCCATGGGCGCGCCCAGCGTGGAGTCGGTGCGCGTGAAGACGGCATGCACGTCGATGCCGGAGACGCGGTAGGTCCACGTCTGCCCCTCCTTGGGGATGGCGGCCTGCCAGCCCGCCTCGTCGTAGATCAGTCCGCCCGGGCCCGCGGGATCGGTGGGGACGTCAGGGGTGCCCGCGGTGTCGTCGCCCCCCGCGGCGTCGACGCCCTCCGCGACATCGGCGCCGGCCGTGTCGCCGCCCGTATCGCCGCCCGTATCGCCGCCCGAGCCGCCGGCCGCGTCCCCTCCGCACGCCACCATCCCTCCGAGCAAGAGCCCGAGCATTGCCCACCGCATCGTCCGTCGCATTCGCTTCCCCGCGTAGATGTCGGATGGCCGACGTATAGCGCCGCGGACCCGGCGGCGTCAATCATCAATGGGCACGGAGTCTTCGAGGTCGGTGGGCCCGTGCGCTTCCGCTCCAGTCCCAGAAGCTCCCAGGCCGGCGACGAGCCCGCGACGTTGGGGGGAGACCGCGCCCGGGCGGTCAGGAGCCGCGTCGCGCGGGGTGTCGTGGAAGTCGCGGGGGCCGCGCGCTATACTCTCGTTCCCCTGGCCTGGGTGGGACGGTGAACGAGACCCTGCGGCAGCGGATCCGGAGGCTTGCGGCGCGTCCCGAGGCGCGCATCTCGGGCCTGTATCTCCTGTTCGGCTTCCTGTGGATCCTCGGCAGCGATCGGGTCCTGCACCTCTTCGTGGCGAACCCGGAGCAAGAGATGCTGCTGCAGACGTACAAGGGCTGGGCCTTCGTGCTCTGCAGCGCGGCGCTCTTCTTCGTGCTCCTGCGGCGCGAGTCCCGGACGCGCGAGGCGGCCGAGGCGTCGCTCCAGGAGCTGAACCAGCACCTGGAGACCCTGGTCCGCGAGCGCACGGCCAGCCTGGAGGCCGCCAACCGGGAGCTGGAGAGCTTCAGCACCTCGGTCTCGCACGACCTGCGCGCCCCGCTCCGCAGCATCGAGGGCTACTCGTCCATCCTGCTGGAGGACGTCGGCCCCCGGCTCGCCGACGAGGAGCGCCAGCCCCTCGACGCGATCCGGCGAAACGCGCAGAAGATGGCGACCCTGATCGACGACCTGCTCTCGTTCTCGCGCGCGGGCCGCAAGGAGCTCGGCGACGAGCCGGTCGACATGAGCGCGTTGGCCCGGGAGGCCTGGCACGAGATCGTCCCCGCGACCTGGCCCGGCGTGCTCGACCTGCCGCCCCTGCCCCCCGCCCGCGGCGACCGCGCGCTCCTCCGCCAGGTGTGGGTCAACCTGCTCTCGAACGCCGTGAAGTTCTCCGGCAAGGTGGCGGCGCCGCACGTGACGGTGTCGGCCGCCCGGGCCGGGGAGCTGACCGAGTACAGCGTGCGCGACAACGGCGCGGGCTTCGACCCGGCCTATGGCGACAAGCTGTTCGGCATCTTCCAGCGGCTGCACAGCGAGATCGAGTTCCCGGGCACCGGCGTGGGCCTGGCCCTGGCCCACCGCATCGTGACGCGCCACGGGGGCGCGATGCGCGCCGAGGGCCGCCCGGGAGAAGGTGCGGCCTTCCACTTCACGCTGCCGGAGGCCGGCCCCGCGCAGAGCACGGTTACGTAGCCACGGTCAGAGATCGCCCCCGACCCGCGCCAATCCCTCGTCGTCGAAGTGGGCATCGAACGCGAACGCGGTCGTGAGCCCCTGCTCCTTCGCCACCACGAACGAGGTGGCGTCGACCAGGCTCGCGCGCCGCGACGTGCGCTCGAGCCAGAGATCCATGGCCGCCTCGTGCAGCGCGCGATCGACCCACACCACGTCGAGCAGCGGCTCGAAGTCGTCGCGGAAGCGCGCCGCCGCCGCCAGCCCGAGCCGTCGCCCGAGCAGCGCGTACGTCTCCAGCAGCGCCGAGGACGTCATCACGAGCTTCGCCTTCTGGCGTCGCAGGCTCTCGAAGGCCCGCACGGCCTCGGCGTGGGCCACGTCTTCCGACACCAGCAGCGCCAGGATGGCCGACGTGTCGACCAGCACACGCGCCATGTCAGTACCCCTCATCGAGCAGGTCGTCGTGCGCCGACGACAGGTCGGTGCGCCCCTCGACGTCGTGGAACGCGCCCACCAGAGCGGCCGCGCGAGCGTACCGATCGGCGTCGTCGGCCTCCTCCGCGGGAGCCAGGTCGATGCACCGCCGGATGTAGTCCGCCATCGACACGCCCTGCCGGCGCGCCCGCAGGCGCACCCGCCGCGCCTGCTCTTCGGTCAACTGGATCTGGGTGCGGACCATGGGGGGATCCTCCCGGTAAGCCCGATCAAAGTGTAATCACAGCATGATGTGATGGCAAGCTCGGTGCTCAGACAACGGCCGCCGGAGGCCAGCGCTAGCTGAACGCCCCGTTCCCGGTGGCCACGTCACGCCAGCCCGAGTTGCACCTTGATGACCGCCTCGACCTTTCGGAGATCCTTGGCCGACACGTCTCCGAGTTGGCTCGACAGCCGGAGCTTGCTGACGGTAGCCAGCTGGTCTGCCATGGCCTTGCCGAGCTTGCCCGCCACCGTGACAAAGGCCTCGCTGGGATAGGCTCGCTCGGTATTGCTGGTGATGGGCACGACCTGCACGCGATTCAAGAAGCGGTTGGCGGTGTCGTTGCTCACGATGATGGCGGGTCGGGTCTTGCTGATCTCTCCCCCGAGCGCGGGCTCGAAGTCGACCCACCACACCTCACCGCGCTTCATGATGCGCATCTCCCACCGTGGCCTCGGCCCACTCCAGCGCCTCCTGCTCGCGTTTTTCGTCCGCCGCCATCCGTTCGTACTCGGCCTCGAGTCGCGGCGGGACCACGAAGGGGCGAACCAAATCCTCGATGAACCGGCTGATCTTGCGCGGCCCAATCACGGTGTGAAGGCCCTCGTAGATGTCGTCTGCGACGGCGATGGTCAGCTTTCTCTGCATCGCGGCACCTCGACGGTTGCACGTATACTGTACGTAGACGAGGCGCTTCGGTCAACCTCGACGGTGAGCAGGTGGGAGCCCCTCAGCTGAACGCCACGTTCCCGTTCCCGAACATCTTCTCGAGCTCTTCGTACAGCGCGGGGGAGGGGCTCACGTACCACATGGAGTCGACCGGCAGCTCGACCGGGCGCTTCTGGTAGGCCACCACGAACGCGAAGGGCGTCTGGCCGCTGTGCTTCTTCAGGAGCTCCTTCAGGGCGGCCACGCGCTTCGGCGGCAGGCGGTCGACCGTGGTGCGCACCTTCACGCGGCGCGTCTTGCCCGCGCCGATCTGGTCGAGCGCGAAGATCTCGTTCACCACGATCTTGCGGTTCAGGTTCTCGGGGTCGTCGCCGTCGACCGACAGGTGGCCCTTGATCAGCAGCGGGTCGGGCGACTGCGCCAACTCGCCGTACTTCTCGAAGGCGTCGGGGAAGAGCACGGCCTCCATGCGGCCGGTCAGGTCCTCGAGCGTCAGCGACGCGAACTTGCGCTTCTTGGCCTTGGCCATCTTCTCTTCGAAGGCCGCGGTGATGACCGCAAGCTCGACCGGGCGGTGGCGATCGACGTCCATGAGCTCGCCCAGGGTGGCCAGCCCCATGGACACGATCTGGCCCTGGTAGCGGTTCAGCGGGTGGTTCGACAGGTAGAAGCCCAGGGCCTCGCGCTCCTTCAGGAGCGTGTCGCGCGTGCTCCAGGTGCTCTCGCCCTCGCACACGAACTCGTCGGCCTCGACCGCCGCGGCGCCGCCGAGGAAGCCGCCCAGCAGGCTCATCTGCCCCGACGCGCGGTCGCGCTGCTTGGACTGGGCGCGCGCCATGGCCTTGTCGATGTTCTGGATCAGCACCGAGCGCAGCACCTTCATCGAGTCGAAGGCGCCGCCGCAGATCAGGGCCTCGACCACCTTGCGGTTCACGCGGCGCAGGTCGACGCGGTCGAAGAAGTCGATCAGCGTGCCGAAGGGCCCGCCCTTCTCGCGCGCCGCGAGGATGGCCTCGATGGCCCCCGAGCCCACGCCCTTCACCGCGCCGAGCCCGAAGCGGATCCGGCCGTCGACGATGGTGAAGGCCTCCTCGGACGTGTTCACGTCGGGCGGCAGCACCTCGAGCCCCAGCCGCCGCGCCTCGGCCACCGACTGGATGACCTTGTCGGTGTTGTCCTTGTCGAGCGTGAGCATGGCCGTCATGAAGGCCGTGGGGTGGTGCACCTTCAGCCAGGCGGTCTGGTAGGTGATCACCGCATAGGCGGCCGAGTGCGACTTGTTGAAGCCGTACTTCGCGAAGGCGGCCATGTTGTCGAAGATCTCGCGCGCCACCTTGGGGTCGACGCCCTTCTCGACCGCCTGGGTGTTGAACTTGGCGTCGTGCTTCTCCATCATCGCGGCGATCTTCTTGCCCATCGCCTTGCGCAGCTCGTCGGCTTGCCCCAGCGTGTAGCCGGCCAGGAGCTGCGCGATGCGCATGACCTGCTCCTGGTACACGATGACGCCGTAGGTCTCCTTCAGGCAGTCCTCGAGCGCGGGGTGCGGGAAGGTGACCTGCATCTCGCCGTGCTTGCGCTTGATGTAGTCCTCGAGCATGCCGCCTTCCATGGGGCCGGGGCGGTACAGGGCGACCGAGGCGATGATGTCCTCGAAGCGGTCGGGCTTGATCTTCTTCAGGAACTCGCGGAAGCCGCTGGATTCGAGCTGGAACACGCCCAGCGTCTCGCCGCGGCTGATCAGGTCGTAAACCGCGCGGTCGTCGAGCGGGATGCGCCGGATATCGAACGCAGGCTCGCCGGGCGCCCGCAGGCGGTTGATCCACTTCACGGCGATGTCGATGACCGTGAGCGTCTTCAATCCCAGGAAGTCGAACTTCACGAGCCCGGCCTCCTCGACCTCCTCCTTCGCGAACTGCGTGATCACGGCGTCGTCGCGGCCGCGCGCCATGGGCACGTACTCCCACAGGGGCCGGTCGGCGATGACGACGCCCGCCGCGTGGATGCCCGCGTGGCGATTGAGGCCCTCGAGCGCGATGGCGGTCTCGATGAGCTCCTTGATGGTGGGGTTCTCGTCCATCATCTTCGGCAGCTTCGGCTCGAGCGTCAGGGCCTGGGGCAGCGTCATGCCCAGCTGGGCGGGGACCAGCTTGGCGATCTTGTCGACCTCGCCGTAGGGCACGTCGAGCACGCGCCCCACGTCGCGGATGACGGCGCGCGCCTTCAACGTTCCGAACGTGATGATCTGGCTGACGTTGTCCTTGCCGTACTTCTCGGTGACGTAGCGGATGACCTCCTCGCGCCGGTACTGGCAGAAGTCGATGTCGAAGTCGGGCATCGAGATGCGTTCGGTGTTCAGGAAGCGCTCGAACAGCAGGTCGTAGCGGATGGGGTCGAGGTCGGTGATGCAGAGCGAGTAGGCCACGAGCGAGCCCGCGCCCGAACCGCGCCCCGGCCCCACCGGGATGTCGTGCTGCTTGGCCCACACGATGAAGTCGGACACCACCAGGAAGTAGCCCGAGAAGCCCGTGCGCTTGATGACGCCGATCTCCATCTCGAGGCGCTCGCGGTACTGGGCCTCGTCGAAGGCGTAGCCCGCCTCGCGGATCTCCAGCAGGCGCTCCTCGAAGCCCGCGCGCGCCGCCTTCTCGAAGTAGGCCAGCAGCTCGCCGCCGTCGGGCACGGGGTACTGGGGCAGCTTGTAGTCCTTCAGCTTGAACGTCACGTTGCACTGCTCGGCGATGCGCAGCGTGTTCTCGATGGCGCCGGGGAACTGCGACAGCGCCGCGACCATCTCGTCCGGCGACTTCAGGTACAGCTGGTCGGTGCCGTAGCGCATGCGGTCGGCGTCGTGCATGGTCTTCTGCGTCTGGATGCAGAGCAGGACCTCGTGGGCCTTGGCGTCCTTGGCGCGCAGGTAGTGGCAGTCGTTGGTGCCGACCAGCGGGATGCCCAGGTCCTCGCCCAGTTGCGCCAGGTGCGCGTTGACCACGTCCTGGTCCTTCAGACCGTTCGACTGCACCTCGAGGAAGAAGTTGCCCGCCCCGAAGATGCGGTTGTACATCAGCGCGCGCTCGCGCGCCGCGTCGAGGTTCCCGTCGAGGATCAGGCTCGGGATCTCGCCGCCCAGGCACGCCGAGCTGGCGATCAGCCCCTCGCTGTGCTCGGCCAGCAGCTTGTGGTCGACGCGCGGGTAGTAGTAGAAGCCGTGCATGTGGGCCATGGACTGCAGGTACACGAGGTTCTTGTAGCCCACCAGGTCCTTGGCCAGCAGCACCAGGTGGAACGACTCGCGCTCGCGGTCGGTGTGGTTCTTGGTGGTGACGTAGGCCTCGACGCCCAGGATCGACTTGATCTCGCCCGCCTTGGCCTGCTTGTAGAAGTCGATGGTGGCGTACATGTTGCCGTGGTCGGTGATGGCCACGGCCGGCATGGCCATCTCCTTGCACGTCTTGACGAGGTCCTTCACCTTGATGGCGCCGTCGAGCAGGCTGTACTGGCTGTGCAGGTGAAGGTGGACGAAGTCGGCCATGGGGCCCCCGAAAAGCGGAGCAAAAACCGCGAGGTTGAAAAGCTGTCGAGGCGCCGGTCGGCCCCTTGACGACCCATTGTCGTGGGGAGGTGGGAGCGGGTCAAGCGCTCGTTCGGAAGGGTCGGGGAACCGCTAGAGAGTGCGCCCGGTCAGGCGCTCGTAGGCCTCGCGGTACTTGGCCGCCGTGCGGGCCACCACGTCGTCGGGCAGCTCGATGCCGGGGCCGTTCTTGTCGAAGTGCACGGCCTCGAGCCAGTCGCGCACGTACTGCTTGTCGAAGCTCGGCTGGCCCTGGCCGGGCTTGTAGAGGTCGGCGGGCCAGAAGCGGCTGGAGTCCGGGGTCAGCACCTCGTCGGCCAGCACCACGTTGCCGGCTTCGTCCAGGCCGAACTCGAACTTGGTGTCGGCGATGAGGATGCCGCGCGTGAGGGCGTAGTCGGCGGCGCGCTTGTACAGCGCGATCGAGAGCTCGGCCACGCGCTTCGCCACGTCGGGGCCGAGCAGCTTCGCGGCCTCGTCGGGGTGGATGTTCTGGTCGTGCCCGGCCTCAGCCTTGGTCGAGGGCGTGAACAGGGGCTCGGGCAGGCGGTCGCTCTCGCGCAGGCCGCCCGGCAACGGGATGTCGCACACCGTGCCCTTCGTCCGGTACTCCTTCCAGCCCGAGCCCGCCAGGTAGCCGCGCACGATGGCCTCGACGGGCAGCATGCGCAGGCGCTTCACGAGCATGGAGCGACCGGCCAGCACGTCGGCGTGGGCGGCCAGCGCGGGTCCCATGGCCGCCACGTCGGCGGTGACCAGGTGGTTGGGGCAGAGGTCGGCGAACTTCCCGAGCCAGAACAGCGTCATCTGGGTGAGCACGCGCCCCTTGTCGGGGATGCCGGTCTGCATGATCACGTCGAAGGCCGAGAGGCGGTCGGTCGCGACGATCAGCAACTGGCGGGCGCCGACCACGTACGTGTCGCGCACCTTGCCGCGCGCGAGCGCCGGGATGCCGGGCAGATCGGTCGTCAGGACGGTCGGAGTCATGGCGTGCCCCCTGGTGGTTCCCGGCAGGATATCCGTGGACGGCGGCGCCGTCCAGCCGTAGCCTCTCGCGCATGATCGTGACGCTGACACCCCCGCCGGGGGCCACGCACCTGGTGGGCGACGCCACCGACTGGCTGAAGGCGCCGCTGCCCGTCGCAGAGGCGCCGGCCGCGCTCGAATACCCCGACGACGCGTGGGTCGAGCTGGCCTGGCTGGACGCGCGGGGCCGGATGGTGCCGGACCCCACGCTGCCCTTGCAGGCCGGCAACCCCTGGTTCCCCGACGCGCGCGCCATCGCCGGGCCGCGCTACCGCCCCGACCCGCTGCTGGCCGACATCGACCACGCGCCGGCGGGCCGCGTGACGCGGCGGAAGCTGACCTCGAAGGCCCTGGGGCAGGATCGCCGGCTGATGCTGTGGTCCCCGGCCGGGCTCGAGGACGCCGCGCTGCCGCTGCTGGTGGTGGGCGACGGCGTGGCCACGCGCTATCTGGCCCGCCTCGACCGCATCCTGGCGGCGCTGATCGAGCGCGGGCAGGCACGCCCGGCGCACGTGCTCTTCGTGGAGCCCGTGGACCGCAACGTGGAGTACCGCTACCACGCGCCCTACCACAGCTTCGTGATCGACGAGGCGCTGCCCCTGGCCGAGGCCCTTCACCCCACGACCGGCGAGCGCATCGCGCTGGGGTGCAGCCTGGGCGGGCTCGTGAGCGCCTGGATGGCGTGGACGCGCCCCGACGTGTTCCAGGCCGTGGTGGCGCTGTCGGGTGCCTTCCTGATCGGACCCGGCGACGACCCCTCCGACCCCTTCCACGGCACCGAGTGGCTGGTGCATCAGGTGCGGGCGACCCCGCCGAAGCCCCTCCGCTGGGCGCTGGACTGCGGCACCCTCGAGTGGCTGACACCCGTGAACCGCCGGCTGCACGCGGCGCTGGCGAAGGCCGGCTACGACGTGCTGTACGGCGAGCGGACCTCGGGCCACTCGTGGACCACCTGGAAGAACGCCCTGCCCACGCTTCTCGCGCGGGTGCTGGCGCCGGAGCCCGCAGGGAAACCGCTGCCCCCGCCGAAGGATCCTGGCGGAGCGCGCTCCGCCTGACGCCGCGCGGCCGAGCGCGCTTCTTTACAGGGTCCGGAGCGGATGGTATCTTCCAATATGCAAGAAACGGTCCGGCAACACACCGATTTCGGCGCTACGGGATGGATCTTCGGCAAGAGGTCAAGCTCGAACAACGACTGCGGCTGACGCTTCAGCTCCAGCAAGCCATCAAGCTGCTGCAGCTCTCGCGCCTCGAGCTCCAGGAGACCATCCAGCAGGAGTGCAACGAGAACCCGGTGCTCGAGCAGGAGTTCGACGAGACCTCGCTCACGACCATCACCGACGTGCCCGTGGCCCGCGAGCTGTCCGACGCGCCGCCGGCGTCCAACCGCGAAGACCGCCTGGTGCCTCGCGAAGAAGACGAGCAGAGCCTCCGGAACCTCGTGGAGCAGTACCAGTCGTTCTCGACGGCGGTGAGCGGCGCCTCGCGCCCGCGCGACGAAGAGCTGCCACCCCTCGAGACGCGCATCTCGAGCTCTCCCTCGCTGCTCGAGCACCTCGAGTGGCAGCTGAACATGTCGTCGCTCACCGGGCGCCGCAAGCAGCTCGGCCAGGCCATCATCGAGATCGTCAACACCGACGGCTTCGTCGACCTTGGCGCGCTGAAGGAGCTCGCCACCCGCGAGGGCACCAGCGAGGAAGAGGTCGCCGAGGTCCTGTACGTCATCCAGCAGTTCGATCCAGCCGGCATCGCCAGCGTGACGCTCACCGAGTGCCTGCTGACCCAGGCGCGCGCCCTCTACCCCGAGCGCCCCAAGCTGCACAAGCTGATCGAGCACCACCTCGACGCGCTCGAGCGGCAGGACTACCGCGCCATCCAGAAAGCCCTCGGCATCACGGCCGACGAGCTGCGCAGCCTGGTCAAGGTGCTGGCCACGCTCGATCCACACCCCGGGCTGCAGTTCTCGAACGACGAGCCGCAGTACGTCGTCCCCGACGTCTACATCCGCCGCGAGGGCGACGCCTACGTGGTCGAGCTGAACGACGACGGCATGCCCCGCCTGCGCATCAGCCCCGTGTACCGCCGGCTGCTCGACGGGCGGGCGCGCGGCGAGGAGAAGGAGTACCTGCAGAAGAAGCTGCGCCAGGCGCGCTGGCTCATCCAGAGCATCCAGCAGCGCCAGTCGACCATCCGGCGCGTGGCCGAGAAGATCGTCGAGTTGCAGCGCGACTTCCTCGACCAGGGCGTCGACGGCATGAAGCCCATGGTGCTGCGCGACATCGCCAACGCCATCGGCGTGCACGAGTCCACGGTCAGCCGCGTGACCTCGAACAAATACGTACACACGCCCCGCGGCATCTTCGAATTGAAGTTCTTCTTCGGGCACCGCATCCCGGGGATGGACGGCGAAGACCACTCCCAGATGCACATCAAGCGCATCCTCAAGGATATCCTGGCCGCCGAGCCCAAGGACAAGCCGCTGTCCGACCAGACCATCAAGGAGATGCTGCTCGAAGAGCACCGCATCGATCTCGCGCGACGAACCATCACCAAGTACCGCGAGGAGCTGGGCATTCCCAGCTCCTCGGTGCGCAGACGGCGCCTATAGGCGCCTTTTGAAGGAGGCCCCATGCAAGTCCAGATCGCGTTCCGCCACATGGACTCGAGCGACGCGCTCAAGGAGCACGTGAACCACAAGCTGGCCCGGCTGGAGCGCTTCGGCGACATCCTGCTCGACACGTCGGTGACGCTCTCGAAGAACGGTCACCGCGCCATCGCCGAGTTCGTCCTGAACGTGAAGGGCGACACGCTGAAGGCCAAGGAGGAGTCCGACGACATGTACGCGTCGATCGACGGCGGCGTCGACACGGCCGAGCGCCTGATCAAGCGCCACCGCGACCTGCAGCGCGAGACCCAGCGGGACAAGAGGTGAGCCCGGATCTCCTCCACGTCGTCGTCATCAGCGGCCTCTCGGGCTCCGGCAAGACCACCGCGGTCAAGGCCCTCGAGGACGCCGGCTACTTCTGCATCGACAACCTGCCGCCCATCCTGCTGGACAAGTTCCTGGTGCTCTGCCGCGACCACCCCGAGATCCCGCGGGTGGGCGTGGTGTTCGACATCCGCAGCCGGGCGTTCCTCAGCCACTTCGAAGAAGCCTACACGCGGGCCCTGTCCGAGGGCTTCCGGCCCGAGGTCGTCTTCCTGACGGCCGACGAGCAGGCCCTGGTGCGGCGCTACTCCGAGTCGCGTCGCTTGCACCCCATGGCCACCGAGGGCGAGACACTCCTGGACGCCGTGCGCCGCGAGCGCGAGGTGCTGGCGCCGCTGCTGGACCGCGCCCGGCACGTGATCGACACGACCCGGCTGAACGTGCACCAGCTGAAGCAGACCATCCGCGAGCTGGTCGACACCCCGGCCAGCGCCCGCCTGCAGCTGCGCATCCTCTCGTTCGGCTTCAAGCACGGCCTGCCCCTCGAAGCCGACTACGTGTTCGACCTGCGGGCGTTGCCGAACCCCTACTTCGTGGCCGAGCTGCGGGGCCGAACGGGCCAGGAGCAGCCGGTCATCGACTACCTGCAGGCGCAGGAGTCGGTGCAGAGCTACCTGAAGCGCCTGCTGTCGCTGCTCCGTCTGGCCGTGCCCGGCCACCAGAAGGAGGGCAAGATGCGCCTGACGGTGGCCCTGGGCTGCACCGGCGGGCGGCATCGCTCGGTCTGGTTCGCCGAGCGGGTGGCCAAGGCCTTCCGAAGGAAGAAGGGGCTGACCGTCACGGTCGAGCACAGGGACCTGGAGCGGGGGACGGGGTAGAGGCCTTGACGCGCGACCTGCGCTGACGTACATTTTAGCCGAGATATGTACGTCATGCGGAGGCCTCGCATGCAGACCAAGCTCACCCTGCGCCTGGATGACGAGCTGATCCGGCGGGCCAAGCGCGCCGCGAGCCGCTCCGGAAAGTCCGTGTCGGCCCTGGTGGCCGACTACCTGACACTGTTGGACGCGCCCGCGGACGACGACGCCGAGCTCACCCCCCGCGTGCGCGGCCTGCTGGGCGCCCTGGCTGGGCACGACCTCGGCATCGAGGACTACCGGCGTCACCTCGAAGAGAAACACGCATGAAGCTGCTGGTCGACACCAACGTCGTGCTCGACGTACTGCTGGCGCGCCAACCCTTCGCCGCCGACGCCGCCCGCCTGCTCGACGCGGTCGATCGCGGCCGCCTGCAGGGCCTGCTGTGCGCCACCACCGTCACGACCCTCTTCTACCTCGCCTCCAAGGCCGTGGGAGCGCGCAAGGCCCGCGAGCAGGTGCGCGAGCTACTCACGATGTTCGAGGTCGCCCCCGTGGACCAGGCCGTGCTCGCGAGCGCCCTCGACCTCGACTTCACCGACCTCGAAGACGCCGTGCTCCACGAAGCGGCCAGGGCCGCGGGCGCCGAGGGCCTGGTCACGAGGAACGGCAAGGACTTCGCGAAGGCCACGCTGCCGGTGTTCACGCCGGGCGAGGTGGTGGCGATGGTCGCCGGAAAGACCTGAGCCGAACGACCGGGCGCAGATTCGGGCTCGTGTCGCCTTGAAACCCGCACGGGCGGGGGTTCATTGCCCCTACGCCAGCTCGTCGGGCCGGCGGGCCACGTCCGGGAACTTCGCGAGCACGGCCCGGTCCCAGGTGGCCAGGGGCGCCTTCAGGCGCCGGGCCAGGGCCACGAAGACCGTATCGTAGGCCGGGTGGTCGTGGGCGGCGGCCAGGGCCAAGGCGGCCTCGGCCTCGTCGAAGGGGGGCGCCAGCGTCACGTTGAGGGCGCGGGCGAGGGCCAGCTTCTGTTGGGCCAGCACGGGATCGAGCACGCCGTGGCGCGTGGCGAGCCACAGGACGTTGGTGAGCTCGGCCGCCCACGTGGCCGGCGCGTGCAGGGTGTGCCCCGCTCGCAGGAAGCGGCCCGCCGCGTGGCAGAAGGGCTCGGTGGCCAGCAGGTGGTACGCGGCCACGTTGGTGTCGAGCACGACGTTCACGGGCGACTCTCTCGCAGCCAGCGGTCCACGTCGGCGGCTTCGGTCGGGCGCGCCTGCTGGGTCCAGGTCGCCTCGATGGCCTGGCACACCTCGTCGAGGCTGCGCGTGCTCTCGTCGATGATCTGGCGCAGCTCCTCCTCCATCGAGCGGCCGTGACGCCGCGCACGCTCCTTCAAGGCGCGGATGCGGTCCTCGGGCACGTTGCGGACGGTCAGCGTGGTCATGGGCAGGCCTCCTGCATGCATTGTGCATGCACCCCGAGGAGGCGTCAACCGGTGGGCACTCGCTCCATCACGCATGCGGGTCCTCGACGCTCGGCCTCACGTCGCAAGATGCACGGTGAATGCCACTCCGGAGATCGCCAGAAGATCAACGGGGCGCCAAGCGGGCCGTCTCCAGGCCGGACCAGCCGACCGGTCCGGTGGCGGTCCGCCTCCCCGTCTTGGACAGGATGAACGAGGTGTCCAGGCGCGGGGGACGGGGTAGGTCGAGGTCGAGGTGGGCAGCCGTCGGCTGAAGCCGCGGCTGGAGGATGCGAAGCCCGCCTGCGCGGGCTAGCGGCACGAGCAACCCCGGCGCATTTCCGTCTCGTGTCACGGTGAAAGCCGCATGGAGGTGGGTGCAATGCCGCGCCTGCTTGTTGACCCAGGGAGCATCAGGGAAATCGAATCAGAACGTACCTGCGGCAGAGACGCTGACGCCGCCCCCCGGCAATGGCACCGCCACGATGCTCGGCCAGCGCCACGACGAGTGCGACTCGTCATCGATGACGCCCGCTTCGTGCGTAGGTCGATAATAGAGATACCCTACGACCGTCGCAGCAAGGCCGACGACCTCGTACGCCGTAATGATCGCGGCCACGAACCCTCTGCCGTCGAAGATGCAGAAGCTCGACTTCGAGCAAGGGTTGTCTTTACCTGCCCACAGGATAGGTCCCACCACCGGCACTGCTGGCAACGGATCGTGTTCGTCGACTGCAGCCCAAATAGCCCCGACCATGCTCAACGAGAAGACCGCGATTCCCGGCCACAGAAGCCACCCACCCCAGCGGTCCTCTTCGAATCGCATGCCGAGTAGACGGCCTTCCTCAGGATCTCGGACGCGTCCAAACGGGGCGTCCCACGATGGCTCTTCGCCTTCTTGGGCGTTTACGTACACACGGACCTCATCCGTGTGCCGCAGCATCAACCGCACGCGCCGTTTACTGTCGAGGTCGGTAGCGTCGACCGCTACGATCTCGTTCTCGCGCGCCGTCGCAATAGCCTTCAGGGCATCGTCGCGCTCGATGTCGTAGCGATAGGTCTGTCCGCACGACAAGGTCAGTACCGCTATCGCTACGAGCACTCCTATCGAGCGCATCCTCTTCTCACGCTGCAGACTGGTCTCTTTATCATACAGGACCGAGTATTAGGGGGCAAATAGGTCCGTCAGGACCGGACTGCAGGACTCCTCCGCTCTTCCTCTCGGAGGTGTCACCCATATTGACACCCGCACGGGCACGGCTTGAACGCGCCAACGCGATCGAGTTGCTGCTTCGCGCCGAGGCCGACGCGCTCCCACACCATCTCGAACGACTGCCGGTACCAGCCGGGGTCACCGATCGCGGCGAAATCTACCGCGCGTGCAGCACCTCGACGTTCAGCTTCACGCCGAGCGCGTGCAGCAGGCGAACCACGGTTTCGTAGCGCGGCTTTGCCCCAGGAGCCAGCGCCTTGTACAGGCTCTCGCGGCCGAGGCCCGCGTCGTGCGCCAGGCGCGTCATGCCCCTGGCTCGGGCCACGTCGCGCACGGCGGCCAGGAACACGTCGGGGTTGGGGTCGTCCAGCGCCGCCGCCAGGTACTCGGCGATGGTCGCCTCGTCGTCCAGGTAATCGACCGCGTCGAAGGGCGCGAAGGGTTTCATGTTCCTGCTCATTCGCCCCAGTGTATCCAAGTGGATACTGACCAGCAAGGGACCTCTATCGCTTTCGAAGAGCACGGCGGATGCCAACACTGGAATCGTCAGGAACTCAACGACGTACGGGCTGGACTGCCTCATCCCCGGGCCAGGAACGTGGTCCAGCGGGCGGGCCGCGAAGGGTGCGGCGGGCCGAAATCCGCCGCGCCGCCGTCGCCCCGCTACGGCGCGGAAGACGTCGCCGTGCTCGCGAGGAACGGCGTCACGTCGGACGCTATCGACGCCAGGAACTCGGCCCCAAGGTCGGCGGCGTCGAGCACGTCGACGCGGAAGGGCAGGTCGGACTCGGCCAGGTCGGCCTTCAAGCGGGCGAGGATCAAGGGCTCCAACGGGGCGCGGGTCACGAGCAGCAGGTCGAGGTCCGAGTGCTTGCGCGCGGTGCCCCGGGCCCTGGAACCGAACGCGCGCACCTCGACGCCGGCCACGTGGCGCCGGAGTATGGCTGCCACCAGGCTGCGGTGTCGTGGTTCGAGGTCAAGCATCGTTCGCAGCCTCCAGGCGCGTGAGCAGGGCTTGCGCGGCAGGCGCGAACGCGACGGCCGTACGGTGGACACGCTCGGCCTTGCGTTCGTCGTAGATGTGCGATGACAGGTTGCGGTGCTCGCGGTAGACCAGCCACGCCTCGACGTCATCGACGAAGCCGCGCTCGGCCCCAGCCCGGATCAGCTCACGAAACGAGAGCTGCGCGACGCTGTCGCGGTCAGCGGCGTCTTCTTCGAGCCGGCGTCGGAGCAGCTTCCAGCACAGCTCGTAGGTGTACTCGAAGCGCTGGATGACAGCGTCGCGCAGCTCGGCGTCGTCGGGCGCCCCCTGCGAGCGCACGATGGCTTTGTCGAGGCTGGCCAGGGCACGGACCAGGGACGAGAGGTCGAGGAGCATCGGGGCCCCGGGGCGACGGGATTCTGGGTCCAAGGTGCCACGAAGACGCGTGGGGCGCAAGGGTGGGGGTTCGGACCACGAGCACCGGCACGGATCGGTCGGCGGGCCGTACATCGAGAGTGCCTCGCGCCGCCGGAGTGTGCTATGGAAACGCACGCGCGGCGCCCACCGGGCTGCGCCTGAACGGAATCGGGAGAGCGGTATGAGCCGATGGAGTTGGTGGACGCTGGCGCTGGCCTTGGCGCTGGCGGGGTGCTCGAGCGGTGGGGACGGGGCTGCGGGCGACGTGGGCGCGGACAACGCGCTGGAGATCACCTGGCCCACGCCGGACACGACCGACGCGGACGCGGGCCGGGACGCCGCGGAGCCCGCTCCGGACGGCGGGGACACCCTGACGGTGCCGGACCCGGCGCCGGGCGAGGTCACGGCGCCCGAGGCCAGCGGGCCGGAGGGGACGGAGGTCGACGCGGGGCCGGGCGACGTCGCGATCGACCAGTCGCCGGGCGCGGAGCCCGAGGACGCGCCGACGCCCGACGCGGGCGAGGACACGGCAACGCCGGACGTGCCGGTGGGCGACGACGCGCCGCCCGAGGCCGCGGGCCCGGACGTCGCGGGCCCCTGCCCGGCCGAGGGCGACGTGGCGACCTTGAAGGCCTGCCCCTCGGGCGACCTGGAGCCCACCTTCCTGTTGAAGGACGTGGTCGTGACCTACGGCTACGACGCGGGCTTCTTCGTGCAGGACGACTCGGGGGCCATCCTGGTGTACGCCGGCAACGCCGACTGGGAGCTGCCGGCCGTGGGGAGCGTGCTGGACCTGCCCGTGGAGCGCACGAGCGACTGGGAGGGCACGGCCGAGGTGGCGCGCGCGGCGGCGCCCAGCGTGACGGGCCAGCAGGACGTGGCGACCCTGGCGCTGGACCTGAGCGCGGGCCAGGCGCCCGGCGAGGCCATCGAGAGCCGACTGGTGCAGATCGCGGACGCGACCGTCGTGAGCGGCGAGGGCACCGCCTGGGTGATCCGCTACGGCAATTCGCCCGACGTGGCGTTGCAGGTCGATCAACCCGAGGGGCTCTGCGCGGGGGCCCACGTGACGCTGGCCCGGGCCGTGGTCGTGCAGGCCAACGCCGTGCACGTGGTGCGCTCGTACCACCTGGCCGCCGACCTGGGCGGGCTGGACGACGCGGGCTGCGACCAGCCCGACACCGCCAACTGGGGCTTCGAGCTGGACGATCCCTCCGACCCGCCCCCCGGCTTCGAGAAGGCCACGGGCTTCTTCACGGCCACGCGCACGACCGCCCACGCCCACGCAGGCGCGGCCTCGTGCGCGCTGACCTGGAACAACAACGCCAACCAGGACCTCTATCAGCAGCTGTGGGTGCCGGTGACGCCCAGCCAGAGCGTGACCTTCCACGTGTGGGCGCTGGACACCGACGACGACGGCCGCGTGCGCGCGGCGCTCACCTTCTACGACGCCGCGAAGGCGTCGCTGAGCTCGGAGTACGCCGAGCTGATCTCGGTGGACGACCCGGCCTGGCAGGACCTGGTCGTCACGGGCACCGCGCCCGCGGGCGCTGCCTGGGTGCGCGCCTTCGTGCGCCTATACGACGTGAGCGGCGGCACCGACGGGACCGCGACCGTGTGGATCGACGACTGGACGCTGCCGGTGCCCTGACCACGCCGGGGCGCCGTCGCGCGCGCACCAAGGCTCCCACCACGAGCGCGAGGCCGATCGGCCACCCGGAGGCCGGCGAACCCGCTCCAGGGCCCAAGGCACACCCGCCACCTCCCGGTGACGGCTCGCCCGGCTCGGCGACCGTCTCCGGCAACGGCTCGGCGACCGTCTCCGGCAGCGACCCGCCGTCCTGCTCTCCCGAGGCCTCGATGCGCTCGGGTCCGGGCTCCTGTGCCGGCTCGGGTGTCGGCTCCGGGCCCGGCGGGAGCGTCGTGCCCGGGTACGTGCGCCTCAAGCTGAACAACGGGTCCCCAAACACCACCATCATCCACTCGAGCCGCGGGATCGCGCGGTACGCGGCCTCGGCCAGGGACACGCCGTCGGCCACGAAGGCCTCGAAGAACGTGTCGCCCTCCAGGAAGCCATCCAGGTAGGGCTCCCAGACCGCGCCGGCCGTGGCGGTGAGCCCGTGGGCCAGCGCACCGGGCACCCACGCCCCGGCCTTGCGGAACTCGCGCGCCGAGAACGAGTCGAGGTGCACGCCCAGCGCGCCGGAGCGCCACGCGAAGGCGTCGTTGTAGTGGTTCAGGCGGTACCAGCCGAAGTACCAGCGCGCATCCGGGCACCCGAGCGGCGCGGGCGCCGTGCCGAACTCGGCGTCGTTCGCGTCCAGGATCACGTCGAACCCCGCCTCGGCCACGAGATCGTGCGCGTGCTGGATCATGGCGTTCCCGGTCGGACCCGCCGCCGCGATCACCTGCTGGTCGAAGGCGTTGTCGCCGTGCGGCTCCAGGTCGAAGTAGCCGACGCCGCCCGTGACCTCGCCGGCCAACTCGGCCGACACCGCGCGGCGCACCAGGTCCAGGGCCACGTCGGCGCCGGGTCCATCGAGGCGCGTGACCAGATAGCCGCGGAAGCCGTTCTCTCGGGTGAAGGCCTCGGTGCGATGGAAGTACGGGTTGGCGTCGCCCGCGATCTCGTCGAACGGATCGGCCAGGAACGCGTCCAGCGCCTTGGTGCGCGCGCCCATGACCTCAGCGCCGGCGTCCGTGATCACGCCCGGCACCCCCCACGCCACCGCCACGAACAGGGCCTGCTCCTGCAGCCCGCGCGCCGCGAGGCACGCCGCGAACGGCGCCTTCACCTGGGCCTCGAACGCGGCCGCGGCGACAGCGTAGTCGGAGGGCATGGGTAGCGCGCACAGTTGGTCGTCGCCGAGCCCGCGCGCCGCGAGGTAGGCGGCCGCGACGGCCAGGGAGCCTGCCACGTCGGAGTTGGCGAGCACCACCACGTTGGAGGGCCCGGGGCGCTCCAGGGCCCGCGCCGCGCCCGGTACGACGGCCGCGGCGACGAGCGCCAGCAGCACCAGGGCCAGGCGCCGCGCGAACGGGGGGGACGCGCTGGGGTTCATGCGACGAGTATCGGGAGGACGGGAGGGAGGGTCAAGGGCCGCGGGATCGCGCAGGGCCCCAGGGGTCGCGCCGCGCCAGGCTCAACGCCCGTCGGCGGGCACCGGCGCGGAGGGTGGCGGCTCGGCACGCGGGGTGTCTCCGGGGGGCGCGCCGGCCGGCCCGGGCTCCGGCTCGGGCAGGAGATCCACGGGGGCGAGCGCCAGGTCCCACACGCCCTTCCCGGCGCGCACCTCGAGGGTGCCGCAGAGGCCCGTCCAGCGGCGGTCGGCGGCCAGTCGCCGGGCCAGGTCGAGCACGGTGCCCCCAGCGGCCTCGTCGCGGGCCTGCAGCACGACCTGGGCCAGGTGGGCGGCCCAGCGCTCCACGGGGAAGGCCGGGCGGCCGAGGGCCAGGTCGAGGGCAGCCAGTCGCTCGGGCGCCGCGGCGCAGGGGTCGATCACGCGCACGCCGCGCGAGAGGTGGGTGACAGGATCGAGGAAGCCGCGACCGAGCACCGTGTGCAGGGCATGGACCTGCACGGGCGTCACGGGCGCCTGGTGACTGCGGCCGGCCAGCGCCCTGGCCTGGGCCGGCGTGGCCGCGTACGCGGGGCTGGACTCGAGTGGCACGCCCTGGAAGTGCAGGAGCGACAGCACGCGCAGTCCCTCGGCGGGACCCGTGGCCAGGACGATCACGTCGAAGGCGCGCTGGACGGTCGAAGGCAGGGTCGCGGCCGCTCCCGCCTCGGCCACCCAGCCGGCCACGGTGGCCGCCTGCTCCTTGGGATTGGCCGGGAGCGTCCACGAACGCACCACCTGCCCGCCCGCCCGCGCGATCTCGTCGGTCAGCACCACGTCGAGGCCGCGCGCGGCCGCACCCTCCGAGTCGATCACGGCCACGCGCGCACCGGCGGCGAGGGGCGAAGCGGCGAACAGCGCGCGCAGCTCGTCGGCCAGGTCGAAGATCAGGGGCAGCACGGGGAACGCCACCCCGCGGTCCTGGACCTCGGGGAAGAGCGGCACCACGGGGACCGGGTGCTCCTTCAGGACGGGCAACAGCTCGCGCAGGCTGCGCGCGCCCAGGGGGCCGAGCACGAGCGCCACCTGGCCCGCCGCAAGCACCTGCGTGGCCTCGTCGAGCCAGCCCGCAGCGCCGGTGTCGACGAAGCGCCAGAGCCCGACCGCCGTCGGCGCGGGCTCACCCCCGGCCGGGGGCACGGCCGAGACGCCCTGGCGCTCGGCCTCCACGAAAGCCAGTACGCGCTGCAAAGCCAAGCCATAGGCTGCCTGGGGGCCCGTGAGCGGCGCGGGCACCAGGATGCCGCCGGTAGCCGGCGCCCGCAGCGAGGGGAACTCGACGGTCAACTGGTCCTCGCCCGGCACGGGCGACCCGGCGCCCACCGTGGCCGACACCGCCGAGTCGGCCCCCCGCGCGTCCCGAATGCGCGTGAGCACGTCGGACGGAACACCCGGCAGGCGCGCCAACGCGGCCACCTGCTCGGGGCTGCCGCCGCCCACCACGTCGACGAAGGCCTGGCTCGCGGGCCGCCCCGTGAGCGCCGGCACCCACTCGGGATGCCCCGCCGAGTACGCGAGCTGCAGCGCCTGGAAGGCCACGTCGGCGGCCGGCACCTCGCCGGGGAAGGCGCGCTCGAGCGCCCTGAGCCTCGGCGCCACCAGCGGCACCACCCGCTCGGGGTGGCCCAGGCGCGCCTCGCACTCACCCAGACGGAAGGCCAGCGACAGGCGCAGGTGCGCGTCGGCGGGCTCACGATCGATGGCCGAGAACCACGCGCGCGCGCCCTCGACGTCGTCGGCGTCGAGCCGTAAGACGCCCAGGTAATAGCGCGCCACGTCGCGGGCCGCGGGCTCGGCCTCGTCGCTCTCGGCCACCGCGCGCAGGGCCAGCGTGCCCTCGAGCACGTCGCCGGTCGAGATCAGCGTCTGCGCGCGCGCGATATCGGCCAACGTCCCGCCCTGGGCGGGGAGCAGGAGAGAAGCGAGCAACGCGATCACGAGCATGGTCGCACCTTCGTCATTCCGGCGAACGCCGGAATCCAGGCGTCAGCGGGCCTGGACCCCGGCTTTCGCCGGGGTGACGGTCGAAGGGGTTCGTTGGCATGGGAACAACCGGAAGCTGGCGCCCACCACGGGACGCTAGCTCATGTCTTTGTACATGATCTCGGCGATGCGGTACGACGAGGTCTCGAGGCGGTGCATGGCCTTCTGGATACGGTCGAAGTCGTCGGTCTCCAGGGCCTCCTTCGCGGCCTCGAGGTCCTCGTTGATGCGCCGGATCTCGCTGTCGGTCAGGTAGTTGATGAACTCGGCCAGCGAGCGCTCGGTCGTGTAGATCAGCGACGAGCACTTCAGCTTGAGGTTCACCACCTCTTTCTTCTTCGTGTCCTGGCGCTTGTACTCCTCGGCGTCCTTGATCAGGCGCTGCACGTCGTTCTCGTTCAGACCCGACGAGGGGCGCACGCGCACCGACTGCTCGTTGCCGGTAGCCAGATCCTTGGCCGTGACGTTCAGGATGCCGTTCTCGTCGACCTCGAAGGTCACCTCGATCTTGGGCACCCCCCGCCGCGCCGGCGGGATGCCCACAAGCTCGAAGCGGCTCAAGGTGCGGTTGTCCGAGGCCATGGGGCGCTCGCCCTGCAGCACGTGGATGTTCACGACCGACTGGTAGTCTTCGGCGGTCGTGAAGATCTCGGTGCAGGACGTGGGGATCGTGCGGTTCCGTTCGATGAGGCGCGTGAACACGCCGCCCTGGGTCTCGATGCCCAGGGAGAGCGGGATGACGTCGAGCAGCAGCACGTCCTGCATGTCGCCGGTGAGGATGCCCGCCTGGATGGCGGCGCCGACGGCCACGGCCTCGTCGGGGTTCACCTGCTTGTTCGGCGACATGTGGAAGAAGTTCTCGACCATGCGCTGGACGAGCGGCATCTTGGTCATGCCGCCGACCAGGATGACGTCGTCGAGGTCTTCGGGTCCGAGCCCGGCGTCTTCGAGGGCGCGCTCGCACTGCTTGATGGCGCGCTCGATGATCGGGTAGGCCAGCTGCTCGAGCTCGCCGCGGGTGAGGCTGCGCTGGATGTGCCGCGGGCCCTCGTCGTCGGCGAAGATGAAGGGCAGGTTGATGTCGGTCTCTTGCGAGGACGACAGCTCGATCTTGGCGCGCTCGGCGGCGTCCTTCAGGCGCTGCACGGCCTCGCTGTCGCGCTGCAGGTCGACGCCGTGCTTCTCGCGGAACTCGTCGATGAGCACGCGCATGATGGCCTGATCGACGTCTTCGCCACCCAGGAAGGTGTTGCCCGACGTGGCCTTGACCTGGAACACGCCCTCGCCGATGTCGAGGATGGAGATATCGAACGTACCACCGCCGAGGTCGAAGACCGCGATGGTGGCCCGGTTGGTCTTGTTCATGCCGTAGGCCAGCGAGGCGGCCGTGGGCTCGTTGATGATGCGCAGCAGGTTCAGCCCGGCGATGCGCGCGGCGTCCTTGGTGGCTTGGCGCTGGGCGTCGTCGAAGTAGGCGGGGACCGTGATGACCACGTCGGTCACGTCGGTGCCCAGGTAGTCTTCGGCGTAGCTCTTCAGCTCGTTCAGGATGTGCGCCGAGATCTCGGGCGGAGAGTACAGGCGATCGTTCAGGTTGACGCCGGCGTCGCCGTTCTGGGCCTTGGCGATCTCGTAGCCGTACAGCGTGGCGACGCGCCGGATCTCGGGATCGTTGGCCTTGCGGCCCATGAGGCGCTTGACGGAGATGATGGTATTGCGCGGATTGGTGATGGCCTGGCGCTTGGCCAGGTTGCCGACCAACAGGTCACCGTCGTCCGTGAACGCCACGATGGATGGCGTCACGCGTCCGCCCTCGGTGTTGGGGATGACGGTGGGGGCACCGGCCTCGATGGCGGCGATGCACGAGTTGGTCGTTCCGAGATCTATGCCGATCGCCTTGCCCATGGGGGGGGGATCGCCCGCATCGTCGTTACTTCGTCAGACTATAAACTGCCCCCCCCCGAAGGTCAACAATTGAGGTCCCCGTAACAAAGCCGATCCGGCGGTGGCGAGGATCGCCGGGCATCGCCGAGAGCGTCGGCATGACGTCTACCGCCGTTGGGGGGCGAAGGGCCCGCCGGGAGTTCGGCGTGGCGC